>Ga0208299_1002458_pt1 | contig 12494 bp, 18 predicted proteins | sample 15_taG_FD_184089 | JGI IMG/M metagenome (GOLD analysis project Ga0208299, IMG submission 184089) | Marine viral communities from the Subarctic Pacific Ocean - 15_ETSP_OMZ_AT15312 metaG (SPAdes) (version 2) | ecosystem: Environmental > Aquatic > Marine > Oceanic | place: Pacific Ocean | collected...
ACTAGGCGTGACAAGGAGCTTTTTGAAAGCCAGCACTACAACCGCAAGCTGTCTCGTCCGATGACGTTTCCGTTCAGCAGGCCGCTTTCGGACCCTCTCAACGGTGGTGGTTTTGACCCCGACGCAACGGCCTATATTGCGCTGTTGTCCGGGGACGGCGCGAGTGTCTCGGGATCGCAAGCAGCAGCCATCAACGACTTCTTCGTTAGCGGCAAGGATGAGGGGTGGTATTCGGAGTTGAAGCGGTTGTATCTCCCTATCTGGGGAGCGGCGGGGCCAAATGCGCGTTGCTTGGTTTCGGGAACGAGCGGCACGTTCAATGGGTCTATGACTCACGGTTCTGGATTTGTGACCGGGGACGGGTCTTCGTCTTATTTCGATGTCGGCGCAACACCGTCTGCAATGGGCATCGCTAACGGTGACGCATTCCTCATGCGCGGTATTCACACAAGCCCAGCGGGGGGTGTTCATAGTGGCTTCGGAGTCGCGGACACATCGACGGCAGCCAGTCTCGCCATGCTTAACTTTGCCAGCACCCACGCGTCAGCGGGGATGACATATTTTCGACAACCGTCCAGCACCGCGTAGGCTTTACTCACTGGACAGGGGACCGACTACCGAGGAATCCAAATAGGTTCCTGCACCGCAACAAATTCGCGCTTTATTATGCGTCGACGCTCAGGAGGAACCGTGGTGGGGACTAGTGGGGTATCGTCTGTTCAGGCCATTAAAAACCTGAACCCGTATTTTATGGGACGAAACCTGAACGGGGTATTAAACTCCCCATCACCCGGGTCAGAGTTCGCTTGGGCATTGGGAACTGGCATGACACAAGCGCAAGCCACGGACTTTACCGCCGCCTTAGAGACCATGTGGGAAACTTGCACCGGACTAACACTCTACTGATATGATTGGATTTATAACAACTCCCGAAACCGCCTCAGCCGTCCTCGACGGCATCCGAGAGGCGCAACTAGGTCGCGGGACGTCTTACTACTGGACAACGGGGGCCATGCCCATCTACAGCGGCGACTACGCAGGGCAGACATTCATTCCAGCGGACGACGCTCTGCTCGACACCTCGCTCCGCCGGGGTTTAACCCCCAGCGATTTCCCCGAGTTCGACCAATTGGTTGCCCTTCTCGGTGGACTAGATGCTCGGGTGGATCTCCCCGCGTCCGACATCATCGACCCAGACAGCCCAGAAGACTAAGCGCATCATTGGTGTTAAGCTAACGGCACTAACGTAAGGCCAAGGCATTAAGCTATGACTTTACAAAATCACTCAATAATCTAAACTTCAAGCATGGCCGACCTCACAAATACCACAACCATTGCAGCTAATGGTCAATACAACAAAAGTATTGATACTCCCGGAGACTACCGAGTTCAGGTAGGGACAGAAGGGTTTTCTGACTTCGGCAGTGGAAACGTGACGGTAAGCCAAGATGGTCATACCTTTTCTGGCTTCTCAGCTATTACATCGGGAGATGCCCGTAGATTGCTCCTTGATAGCGGAGTCCTTACTGTTGACGTAGCTGGCTCATCGTCCCCTTCTTTGCGCGTCAAAGTGACACGGATCATGGTTTAGCCGTCAGTGAGGGCTGATCGGATCATGGTTTAGCCGTCAGTGAGGGCTGATCGGGTCTCCGAATTCCGTTTGCCATATAGCGAAGCAGGAAGAGCAGTGCAGCCCTGAGTTAGCTTTGATTTTGACCCCGCACCTCGGGCAAGCCCCCGCATCGTGCCTCTTGAGCCACTTCCCAAGGGCGTTATCCATTTTTCTCATGGTGATCTCCTCATCTGAGAGAGAGCCGTGACTCCTGATGCTTCCGCTTTGGGTGTATGAACTCATGCGTCAATGTTATATGTTGACCAGATCCTGTAAAGGGCCGTAATGGACCTCACGGGACCATAGAGGGTGCTTAGACGCAAAAAGGGACCAGAGGCCACACACTGCCCCTGATCTCTGTGAGCGCCCCTTACGGAGCTTATACTGAGTGCCGCTCTTTAGCGAAAGGGAGCCACGGCCCCCAAAGGCTACCGGAGTATTCCCAGTCACGGTGATAAAGAGAATCCCATGACTGAGCATTGACTCCTGATTCGCTCACTGAGCTGACTGCGTAAATAGTGCCATCAGGTTCCTCCCTGATGAAGAAAGGCCCCTGCGGGAGGTTAATGTCATCGTAATGGTCAAATGGAACCTTTGCTTTTTTATTGTTCAAGCCGTCAACCTTCGGGCCGTCAGGCGAATCAAGCGGAACCAGCTCATACTCGGGGATCTCCGCGACAATAGCAGATCCGTTATTGGACGCAGTGTTGATGTCATAGGTTCCTTCTTTCGTCCATGATTTGTAGTAATCCTCTCGCTCTGTATGAACGTATCCGAATATAGAATGAGTTCCTATTGCGTCGTCCTTGAGAATGTAAGCGGTTTCCCCGTCTGCCGTGAGATACTGCCTACCTGTTTTTATTTCTAGCGGTTCTGTCTTTTTCATCTTTTGTTTTCTTTTTGTTGTTCAACCAAGTCAATCTTGGCTTATTCGCTTTTTGGTCTTCATTTATTGAAAGGGGCCAGCAATTCGTTAAGCGCAAACTACTTGGCTTTGCTCCACTTGAATTGTGGGCATACATGGCTATAAGAGCAAAACCTCTCGCACCGAGTGCATTCACCTCGTCGAAGTTCGATTTCATCTCCCGGCTTCATGTGAGACTTAGCTTCTTGCTCGGTCTCGCAGTTCTTCCGAGACCTTTTTGCTCCTTTTTTCTTTACCGCGTAAACATCGGGCCTTTGCCACCGCTCCTCACTTGTGCATTCTCTCGCCTCGCCTTGCTTGGCTTTGACATGGCTCTCTAAGTGATCCATCAAGCGAGGAAGGATCTCGGAATCAGGGAGAATCGTTCCAGTAACAGGCTTCCAAGGAGTAGTATCCATTGTGGCGAAAGGCTTCTGCCTCCAGTCAATACCAATGTAATCAATTTGAAAGTAATCAATAGGAATCCCGCTTTTCCGAGCAAGGTAAGCGTTGAATTGAGCTTGCCAGTAATGGTCATACTTCGGCTCGTCATCCTTGGGTAGCCCTGCTGACTTCACGCATTTATAGTCTTGGATGACGCGCTCCTCTAAGTGAAGAGTATCAGGCTTGCCCCCTAAAGTGACGCTTTTCCCTCCGACATCAAAAGACTGAAAAAGTCGCTCTTCGTGAACGGCGTCAGGATAAAACTCTCTTCCGTATTCCTCTAGCTTTTCATGGATAGCGGTCCCTACCCAAGATGCCAGACTGGAGTATTCCCCAAGATCTCGGGGGTCGTTATACATAGACAAAGCCGTTTGCTGTGGCGGCTTAAGAATCTCCGTAACAGAGAAGTCACACTCTCCTTTAGAGTAAGCGTCATGCTTGATGGCCTCGGAAACCAGAGTAATTATTTTAGCTTTCATTGATTAGTTGTATTTTATTGCCGCTATCAGGATTGCCGTCCATCCAAGGACGATTAACGCATCTACCACGATTTGCAAATCGCTTGCCGAGCCTATCATTGTTATTATGTTCATTTTTCTCTAGTTGGGTCATTGTTTTTCGCGTATTCCTCCCACGCATCTAAAAACTCCAAGAAGCATCTGTATTGGTGATCGTTACAGTGAAGCTCAATCATGGGATCAAGCTCGCTGATTATATTATTAAGCGTGAGCATTCTAATTGCGATGGAATACCTCCTAATATCAATGTCCATTCGGTCTTCATTTGGGTTTGTCACGGGTTGGAAAAGGATGGTGGGACAGGACACTTAAGGATTCTAGGTCATCCAGTCCTGTCGGGTGTCATGAGAGACTTTGCCTCGCCTAGTTTACCACAGCCACCATAATTTTGCAGTGAGCGTTACGTCACTTTGATTTGTTAAAAACCCAGCTAGCTAGGGTCTCGCATCTTTGCTTTGAGGAGTTAATTAAAATGTTTTCAATACTGTCATGGAGATAAGACAACAGTTCTACATCACCTTCAGATAAGCCGAGACCCCTTAGCTGGCTGTCCGGCATTTTGTCTAAGGTTCGCATGATGGCGCTCGCCTCGGTTTTGCTCAACACAAACTCAGCTTCATTTATTAGGACTCTCATTATTTGTTTTGTCTTGGGGTTCAGGCATGTCGCCTTGCTCAAGGTGATCTTTTTGGCCTTGCTCGTAACAGCGTTTTGCCATCCTTTTGTAATACAGGCAACCAACGTCGTGCGAAAACTCTTTATCGAAGAATTCATCGAAGCCATCGACGGCGATCTTGCACTTTTTCATTTGTGATCGTTCTAACGCTAAGAAAGCAGGGGACAGCGGGATTGGGGAATCTTGCATAAAATGGCTAAGGAAGGTCTTCTTCGTGATCCCTTTGATCTCTGTCCCAAGCTTTAAAGGCGCGGTTAAATTGACTTAGGCTCGTGGTTTGAGGGTCATCCATGTGGGGACACTCATCGACGAATCGCTCAACGCTACTAAAAGCGTCCTCTTCGGTTGTTGTTTCTTTGTTCATCGTGTGTGAGCTTAGGTTTTACGCTTGAGGCGCTCTCGCGTCAAGTGCTTTCTGTGTCTCAGGGTGCTTTTCTCCAAACCAGCATCGTGCGAATTGATTTAGGGCATCAGATGCCATATTTGCTCTCATGCGGTCAATTGCGTCGCGGCTCAGGTTTAACCCCTCCCCGACGCCCTCGCTTGCTTTTAAACTCTCCAGAGCGCATCGGGCTTGGATCTGGGCTAGGACTTCGATTGATTTCTTTTGCATTTCGTTTGTATATTAGTTTTTGTTTCGCTCATTACAAGCATTATTTACATTTATTTTTTAACTGTTAGGCTTTGCTTATGCCGCAAGTGAAAATATCACCAGAGAAGCTTCAGGAAATCAAAAGTTATTTCGAGTCCCCTAAGATTCATCCCAAGCCGGGAGCTACTGCAAAGCATTTCGGCATCCCTGTTGCCACTCTTAATTATCATATCAAGACAAAAGACTGGTTTCCTGCGTGGAAGTCTCATGCCAAAAGCAACAAGATATTCCAGCGGAAAATGGATGAGATCATTGAGGAAGAGGCTGAAAGCGAGGCTGAAAAGAAACTGGTAGCAGTCAGGCATACCGCTCATAACGTCGCCGCCACAGCACTAAAGGACTTTGAGGCGTCCCGGCCAGAAATCAAAGACTTCCATGAGGCAACCAAAGCTTTGGACATGGCAGAGCGAGGACTAGGAATAAAAGAGGACGACGGTGCGAGCATCGGTCTTCAAATTGGATTCCTTTCTTCCCCGCAGGTGATTGACGTTTAGGCGAATGACAGCGGAATCTTCTGGAATCCTCCCGGACTCACGTTTCTATAACGATGTGTGTTAACCACTCTACGAGATACGTTTTCCATTGTTCGCCAAGAGCTACCGTGGCAATTTTGCTCGACTGGGGACACAGGGCATTCTCCTCTAACTCCTGTATCCTCCCATTCTTTGATCCATTGTTCGATTAGTTCTAATTTGTGGTCTGCTGGTGTTTTCATTGTTTTCATTGTTTTCTTAAACTAGACTTTCCCTGTTTGCGAGGCAAGCTCTTTTGAAGATTTGTTTTGCCCCGTCCCAATCGACAGCTAAAAGCTTGCCCTTGGTTCCTCCTTCTCGATCTTTGACGACGATCAAGCCGTCCACCTCTGCGGATTCCCTTTCTGTTCTGATTCTTATAGCGTAGTGAGCATCCTCCTCGATGGTTGCGGCGTATTTCATCGCCATTGAGCCGTTAGCTTTCTCCGTTAGCTGACTAAGCTCTACCCAAGTGCAGTTAGTCATTTTGGCTCCACGCATTATCCCGTGCGATGTCTCTGTCATTTGTAGCTCAACGCCTTGCTGTTTCGAGTTTCCGGCTATAAGCTGAATGTGATCCGCTATCACTAAAGTTAAGTCCCCTTTTCTCATGTGGATCTTCGCTTTTGATAAACACTGATGGATGTCCATGCCTGCGTCATCCTCAATCAGAAATCTGTCTGACGCTAATATCTTTGCGGCCCATGATATTTTGTCCATCACAAACTTAGGAGGATTGCTGACTTTTTTACCTTCCGCTGCTTGAGATCGGATGAAGTCACTGAGGGCGGAATGAGGCTGTCGAATCCATCTTGGGTCATCGAATCCGCAAAGGTGAATCATACACCTTTGAACTAACTGCTGTGCTGTCATCTCTAAGGACAGGTCCAAGATTCTGGCTTCAGGGTAGTTGACTAAGTGGTGACAAATCACCTGAATGGCGAGAGCGGTCTTCCCTGATGACGGAAGGCCAGCAAAACAGACCACGCCGGGATTATCTAGCCCTTCCCGAGAATCGTCGATAGCGGGAACCCCACATTTAATTCGGTTGGTCACAACTCCTGTTGTTAAGTTGTTCTCCCATTCCCCGAACCAGATCGACAAAGCCTCTTTGCTCGTCGAGCAGTGATTGTCAGCAGACGCACCCTCAACTAAGTTATCAATGGGCTTAAGGAGAAGCGGCATAACGTCTTCATCCAAATCATAGGCGGCAGCATTGATCTCGTTAGCCATTCCGATAGCTGACCGACGAAATTCTAAGTCTTTCAGATTCTTCGCATGAAGATTGAAGTGCGCTCCTGATGTTGCATAAGAGTAAATGCCAGCAAGTGTCGCGTGGCCTAATCCGTCGCCGCCAAGATTCTCTAATCGCCCCTTTTGCTGAAGGTAAGCGGTAAAAGACACAAGCTCTACCTCTTTATCCTCCCGATAAAGCTCCTCTATGGACCTCCATAAGCTCGGAAAGATACAAAAGGTAGATTGGTTGACTCCTAACTCAATAGCGTCAGGGATGCGCTCCGGGTCTTGGAGGCAAGTGGATAAAACGCTTTTTTCGTAATCCTCGGACTGAGGTAAAGGCTTGCTCATGTAATTGACACAGAGGATAAGTATTTCTCAAGGCTGGTTGTCGCTTCCTCTAGCTTGGTGGACATCTCCTCAATGGTCTTTGCATCCTCTGCGGCGTCCTCGTTTAGCATCTTGTTGGCTACTTGCTTGTAGCCGTTATGCCAAGTATGGAACTCCTCTTGATACTCCTCTCCGACCTCCCTTGACTTGCTCCTGCTGGTTGCGGTTACTCTCTTTGTCTGGGTAAGCCTAATGGCTCCAGCGTCAGTCGTGAAAGACCACCTATCGTTTACTTTTATTGTTTTCATGATTTTGGTTTAACGTATCTCTTTCCACTCCAAGTGCAATACTGAAATTTAGCAACCGGACGCATTTCCTCACCTGAAGAAGAATACGCTCGGCCCCCTGCTCTACAGATAGCGAAATCCCCAAAAGGAACAACGTCCTCCCCTTGGTCCGTTTCTGCCTCCATGACCCTGCCCCCTTTAATTACGATCCACTGGGTTTTCTTTTGAGTCCTTTCCTCTTTTCTCAATTCATCGGGAGACTTAAGCTTTAATGCCTCGACTCCGTTCTTTGCAGCATACTTACAGGCCCTGCGAATGTCCCGGCAGGTCATGGAGTGTTCTTCCGCTAAATCGAGAATTTGCTTGCGCTCAATGTCAGTTAGCCCTGAGTTACACCTTACTTCTGTATGGTGAGTGATCGGAAGGTTATTCTTCCCGTAACTCCTCGTCCAATGTCCTGTATTTCTGAGCGATTTAACCCAGTTCAGAGATCGGTCAGTTGAAATCGCAATCTGCGAAATGTCGAAAGCCTCTCCGTGAAACTCCTCGCAAGCCAAAATTAAGTCCACAAGGAACCAATCGGCTTTATTTGATATTGCGTCTGCGCTGTTTTTACACTTAAGAACAGCGCCAACACAATCGTAAGACCTTTGGATGCTCGGGGGGCATGACTGGTCAATTATCCATCGACCATCCTCGTTCATGGTGAACCCGTTCTCGCTAAGGAATCCCACTTGGCCAGAAACGACAGTGGAAATTATTTGTCGGTCCAATTGCTCCACGGTTACATCAACTTTTCTCACTTCTGAGGGAACGCCAGACGGACTCTCAGATAAAGCGTCGCCAATGGTCAGCTTAGAGTAAAACTCAATCGCTCCTCTGCGGTATTTTTCGTCAATTTCAGACGGATTAAAAGCGATCCCTTCTATTTGCATGTTGATAATCCCTTGGATCTCGTCCCAAGGGACTCCATAGAGGGACGCTATTTGCTTAATTCTGGCGAGAGAGTCAATCTCTTTTTGTTCGTGAAATACTTTCATTGTAATTACTTGGTTTGGCTTAATTATTTATAACGATCCCCCGGTCCCTCTGTGTTCCTTAGCTCCGTAGCGATGACGGCAACATCATCCCAGTCTTTTTCGTCAATCGCCTCGTAAAGCATCCGATACAGAGCCGACATTGACATTAGAGGGATTGGGCATGATTGCCTTGGGGGAGCCACAGGCTTAGTCCCCACCCATTTCTCTCCAGACGGAATGTTTTTCGTGACCACTGACCCAGCCCCGACCACTGCTTTCTCCCCGACGGTGATCCCCGGCATGATAATCGCCCCAGCGCCAATGCTCGCGCCGGACTCAACGACTACGGACTCCCTCTTCCAATCCCCTTCTGCATAGACGTTACCCATGTCATCAGCAGCGCGGGGGTTTTTGTCGTTTATTAGCATGGCGTTAGGCCCGATAAAAACATTGTCTCCCACCCAAGCGTGTCCGAATAACTGGGCTCCGTTCCCTATTTTGCAGCTATTCCCAACCCGAACCCCCTCATCAACGTAAGAGTTGTTTCCGAGTGAGCAATCATTGCCTATCGTTGCCCCGTTTCTAACGTGCGCCCCGTGCCATAGCATAGTTGCCGAGCCGACATATCCTTCACAAATTGCGGTAGGAGCAAACATCAATGCCGATTGACAGCCGTGCTTTCCCCGGCTCGGCGTTAAGTCTTGCGCGACAAGGCACTTTGGTAGTTTTTCCTTCATGGTTGAATCTTCTGGTAGTTTTTCTTTCATAATTAAATCCAATTTTTGACAACAATTTCCTCAGTAGCGTCATGGGGCTTTCTTCGGCCATGCCAATAAATGATATGAGCGTCCCTGAGATACGGGTTTTCCAACTTGTAAGAGTAAAGACGTAAAGACGGGAACACTCTTTGCGTAACGGAGCAATAAGGGTTAATTTTCTCCCACCATAGCATTTCGCTCCCTTGTTCCTGCGCCCAATGCCTAGTCTTGCTCTCTTCAATAGCTTTGAGTGGATCTTTAATATACCTTTCCCATATCCACTCAGCTTTAGAAAACAGCGTAATAGCGTTCATTGCGCGATTAGGATGCCTTGGGTGTCGGACCATGCAAAACCTGCCTTTATAAGAATGAAGGAAATCGACGTTCCGACAAATCACCGTATCCAAGCCAACAAATAACCCGTGTTCAATTTTAAGGTCAGGTCGAAAGATCTCGTTTATGCACATCCATGTCCCTACATGGTCCGAATGGATGAACGGAATAACCTCGATCTCGTCTATAAAGCCCTCTGATTTATCGTGGTCTGACAAGCATACAAACCTGAATGGCTTGGTCATGTTTCTAGCGAATCCTCGGTATAATTTGTTTGCCCACTCGGGAGAATACACTGCGGTATTGGCAGCGGTTTTCATCACCTCTTTAGGCTTAAATAAAACTGTTACAATAGTGAGCATCAGAAAGAGTAATTAAAATTATTAAGGTCGTCCATATAAAACTGCTCTACAATCGCTTTTGTCTCGTCGTCGTAGTATTGGCGGTAATCGCTCTCTCTGTTTGATTTGTTTCGGTGCGGAAGCAAAGGCAAGACATTGATCTCTTTTGCAATCCTAGCCCAGTCAGCGTCCAGCGTCTCAAATCGCCCGATCATGTTCATTTCTTTCGGTGCGCCAGTAATCACGTTGTCCGTCTGAGTCCTCCTAATGTGCAAAAACCGATTGTTGCCTAACTCAAGATCGACGAACCGACGGAGGCTAATGTTAGGAATGGGATTAGGGATGCCAGCAGCATCCATCCTAGCCTTGTGGATTCCCGTGGGATTAGCGTAAGTTTCAATCCTGTTGCTCCATGCTGAGACAACGAGATCAAACGGGTTTCTCACAAAGCAAAACCAGAAATAAGACTTCCACTCGGGCCTTCCCATGCTTGCCCAGCTTTCATCGGCGGTCATGTGCATCCCCCCGTAATGGAACTGAACTTGCCATCCGTGACCCTTAAGCCTTGAGCTTTTCCTGTTTGAATAAGGGGCAAGGAGTTCAGTTAGCGACGAACCCCCAGTCTTAGGGTTGTGGAATAAAACGAATTTCTTTGAGTCTGAAACGATCATTTTGCTACTGCTCTAACTTTAGTTTGTTATAAATGTTGGCGATCCTCTTCAGGAGGTCAACGTCTGTCTGGACTCTATCACGGATGAACCCGCTATTTTTTGAAACCGTGTCCGATGACGCGTAATGCAGCATAACCCTAATAAGCTCCCGGTCAACACCTAGCTCAGAGGACAGGTAACATACTACTTTTCGAGCTAGGTTGGGAGCGCCTTTGTCACCTCTCCCGCGCAATGCCTCCCCGTTAGGTCTTATTCCGAACTCCCGGCAAGTCTCAATGACAATACCGTTCTCTAGGCCCACTTTATTGTCTTTGTTGGGGACCAAGACAAACTCTCCTTGCTTTGTCTTGGTTTTTATTCCTCTTTCCCTTAGTTCGTTCATTAAGTCAGTCGAGGAGTAGCTAATTAACGGCCTCCGGTCTAATATCTCCCTTTGGAGATCCCCCAGAGAGACATCCTTGATTGACCGCCCCCCTGCTTTGGGTTCGCTGAACAATGTTGAGTCAGAGCAGACAGACCGCCACTCCGACGCGCTCATGCTTTTGTTTTTTGCGCTCATTAAAGTTCCTCCTCTTTAGTTTTCGTCATAAACGGGAGGTTGCCGTCCCGTATGTCCTCAACGTCAATTTCGATAATATCAGCAAGCAGATCTAGCGTGAAAATGAACCCGCTATAGCAAGTCACTCTAGTTTTGTGAAGGGTCGCGGTAAATTCCTGACCCTGAAGAACTGCGTCAGACAGCAGGGACTCGGCATCAGCTAACATTCTTTGGTAGCTTTGTATTTGTCTTTGTATTTCTTCTTTTGTTCTCATTTCTCTTTTTTTGTGACAGCGTTAACAAAAGCATCTGCTCTTGCCGCGCTATTGGTTAACTCTTCCGAAGATACACCTAACGCAGTCAGGAGCGCAAGCTGTTTTTCTCTTTTTAATCGCTTGAACCTATTTTTCACTTTTCTCCCGTGATTAGGATGCCACAGCAAAGGAGACTCTTTTTCTATGTAATCCGCGACCAATCTGAGCTTGTCAGGAAGCGTCCTTTTGGTAAAGCGAGCCATCCGGCTTGCTTGATGATTTTCAATCTTGCCCAAAAACGTGTTTGCAGCTCCTTCAATAACACCTCTCATCCTGCCGTCTTGGTGGCAGTGATCCGCATGAGCAATATAGATTGGCTCTCCCGTGATCGGGCAATGTTCAGGAAGGTTGTTGGACCGCCATTGCTTCAGGGATGCCGCTGTCAGGCGCGGTATAGGGCCGCAAGCAAGAACATAAGACGTTATTTCCTCGCAGTTCATGTCAGTATGTCTTTATGTCCAAAAGCATCTGGTTCCTCCTCCAGCAATCAGGACAGCTCCAGCCATTCGGAGAGAGGCGCACAAATCTTCGTTCTCTGTAGCGAATGGTGCTGATACGGAGCATGTTATCATCGTTGTGCCTAAAGCAACCCCGATTATATTGTAGTTGAGGCCCCCCATTGCATTCAACAGCTTTGTAGCCTTTTGTGTCGCGTATCTCATGTGTTTTGCTTTAAATGGATTAGAAGATCCCCCCAAGCTTGTCCCGGAGAGTCTTGCGCCCGCTGTATCTTGCCCCAATAACGCGGCCTTTCGTTAATGTTTGGGAGGAACTTGAAATCAACCATGCCGACGGGCGCGTGTTTGCGGAGGTCTTTTTTATCAACCCCTAGCAGTTGGAATGCTTGCCCGAACACGCAACCGTCGCACTTGGCATTCTTGATTTTTTCGCCCGTCGCGGCATCCACTGCGCCGTCGTGGGGTGCGCTCGGCCCCTTGTGGTAGTAGCATCTCGACGAGGTGGTGTTGGTATAAACGAAATCAGGGTCGCCGCTAATAACTTGGCGCAAGGCATCGTCGATTTGTTGGACTGTGAATTGTTTCATTGTGTATCTGTATTTTCTGTGTTCATGGTTCTTCTGTTATCCTTGGTCGTTCTGTTGGAAATTCCAATCCTCGTAAACGTATTGCTTTGCTCCAGCTAGGGCGTAGTATTTAGCCTTACATTCATGCGTAAGCCAACCAGCCCAGCTTGCATATCTTTTACTCCGCCATCCGTGGTTGGGAGATAGCTCATCCCAATTAGGCAACCCCCCGCAAAATCGACATGGCAGAACAAAGCACCCGACATCGGGCAGCTTCTCAGTCTGGTTTTCTGGTATGTTTCTAATTCTGCTCATAATAAAATTG
>Ga0208299_1002460_pt1 | contig 12492 bp, 13 predicted proteins | sample 15_taG_FD_184089 | JGI IMG/M metagenome (GOLD analysis project Ga0208299, IMG submission 184089) | Marine viral communities from the Subarctic Pacific Ocean - 15_ETSP_OMZ_AT15312 metaG (SPAdes) (version 2) | ecosystem: Environmental > Aquatic > Marine > Oceanic | place: Pacific Ocean | collected...
CTCCAACTGGACCACCACTTGAACCCATTCGTATTGCAGCTCCAGCAGAACTACCACTGATTCTTAATACTCCACTCGCATTTATATCTAAATCAGAAGATTTAATTTGAAATGTACTACCAGCTTGTCGTATATAATTACTACTATCTTTTTGTAAATTAAACTCACCACTACCACTTAGAAATATACCAGTTGATGATAAATTAGAAGGTATAGATGAACCTAATGCAAAATTTCCACCATTAACACTCTGTAACCGAATAGTACTTGCATTTAGATCAAAGTTAGTAGACTTCATCTGTATGGTACTACCATCAAAGTAAATAAAGTTATCACCGGTGCTAACAGATTCACCAACTCTAAACACCCCAGTACCGTCCATATAAATACCAGTATTAGTTGTTGAAGTTAAATCTGATACGTAGTTTGGTGATACTCCTCCTATCTTTATTATGTTCAACCCAGTCAATGAAGATGATATCATAAGAGTGCTAGTATCTATTTTTATTTCATCTGTTTTAAGTTTAAATGTACCTGCAGAATTATTAAAATCTAAATATTTTGCTTCTGAGCCGACTCTGAAATCACCTGTTGTCCACCAATAATTATACCCACTTGTTCCAAATATAATACCATCGTTAGACCCATAAACATTTCTACCTATTGATACTTTTTCACCAGTTTCTATACCACCTTGAGTTGTTGCTACATGAAGAATTCCATGAATAGAACCGGTCATTGCATGGATTGCTCCTCTAAAAAATCCATTTTCTGTATAAAGACCGAATCCGGGTTCTTCATCACCATATAAATATGCTGAACTTAATCCACTCAAATCTCCAAGTCGTGTTCTTAATTGTAAATCATAAACATCAGGACCAGTTCTTTCAACAAAATCCATATATGGGCTGTATGGATCATTTGGATTAGCATTCATCATAATATAACCAGAAGAAACGTCTTGAATATTACTCATAAACCAAAATTCTACTGCTTCATTTGTTATATCCTTTTTATCACCCTCAACATAAAAATCTTGATTTATTTTTATTGGAAATGTATGTACACTGGTAGCTCCTGTACCAGTAAACGAAGGATTGCCGGTTACTCTGTATCTATACCATTCACTCGTAGAACTATATGGACTTTCTACTAATAAAACTATATAACTACCTTTGTCAAACAAACTATATAATGAATCGTGACTTGAACCTGACTGATCAGTTGCATATATTTGTAATGAAGTTGCATCCTTTTTATCATCTGTAGTTAAAAGTCCACTAGCGCCCGTTAATTTATATTTACCTGCCGCATTTACACTTGATACATTCTGTTGATAATCAAATCTTCCATTCCAATTAGTTCCTGAAGCATACTTACCAGTAGATACTAATACTTGTCCTTCCTGGTATGGTCTCGCCGTAGAAACAAGACCTGCTAAGAATTCCATATCAGGATCTATTTTAGTAACTGTCGCACCGTGTTTATGAATAGATGGTACAGTATCATGAAAATCTCGTATAACATTTAAAGAAGCAGAAGCTTTTAATCCTGCGGCTCCAATAACAGGAACAGAACCACTATCAATTTTCGTTATTTTCATCCGTTCTTCATCTATTTTAATAATATTTTGAACAGACAAGGACCCTGTATTATTTATGTAAATTGTATCGGTGGCTCCAAGAGTTGGAGCATCTCCTACATTAGGAATAGAAATTGCCCCACTTATATAAGTTATAGAACTTGATATTTGAGATGGTCCAATGCTACCATAACCACGACCGACATATAATTCACCAGCTATTCCATCAGGGTCAAGTGGTGGAGCGTTGCTAGCAGAATCTAAGGATCCAGTTAAATAAGCCATGTTCGGGTCTTCACTATATCGTTTAGAACCAGTCACATATAAATATTCTACATTAAATCCAAGATCATCTACGGCTTTAACTTTTAAAATTTCACCTCTTGAGAACCCAGATGCATTTGCTACACTCATAGTTACATCTGTTGCTGTTACACTTGAAGATCCCGCAAGTACTACACTACCACTTTTTAATGATTGTATTGTAGTTGAATTTGCAACCATAAGTTGTCCACCAACAACATTAACACTTTCTTTTTCAAATACGGTTGTCCGAAGAGTTCCACGAATTCTCATATTCTCAAACTCTGCACTGCCATTTCCAAGTGATGACATTCTAAAACCTTTTAATCCACTAACAAACCCTGCAGTTTCTATTCTGGATTCTGTGGGATGGGCCATTAAAATTAATCCATCTTCTCCAGCATCAAAATCATACTGGCCACCCATACCATCTTTTGGTATACTCCTAAGTTTTGTATTAGTTATTTCCCAACCACCTATTTTATTACCTTGTTGTCCAAGTAATACTAACTGATTATTGTGTGTGTCATCATCATATACTCCAGTACCATCATAAATTTTTATTCCATATTTCGGGTCAGCTCCAGCTGTATCAGTAATTTCACCTATTCGCACCAATTCATTCATATTAGCTTTACGAACTGTTATCCTTTCAATACTCGGATAGGCACTCATTGTCATTCTTCCATTCGGAGATTTTAAATTATTTGTAGTTAATGACCATCCACCTATTAACCCAGCACTTGCAGATACTTTACCATCGGCCTTCACATTAAATACTGCACTACCAGTTCCTGTAGTAAGATTGTCTGCTCCTGCAAATATTCGTGTATCACCTGCAGAAGACAATCCACTATATTTTGCTGAAGTTAATTTACTTATTGAAGCGTCACTTAATGACCACCCAGCAATTGTACCTGATTCAGCTTTTAAAACACCTGCATTTGTAACACTAAATGGTGCACTTCCAAAAGTTGCGTGACCCATTTGAATACCTGTACCTGGAATTAATTTAATAGTAGTAGAAGTACTACCCGCAGATAAACTATCTGTAGCTAATGTCCATCCACCAATATCACCTGATGAGGCTGATATTGCTCCGGCGTGTGTAACATTAAATTCAGCAGATGCTGGTGTATCATCTCCTGCCCAAAATGCATAACCTTGAGTTGAATCTCCTATACCTGCTCCTGTAGTTGTTAATGTATTTGCATTTATCGCATACCCACCAATCGTACCACCAGCTTCTGCTGTAATAGTACCTTGCATCACTACATCACCGTCTGGTTGTAAATGGAAATTAGATGAAGTTATCTCTATATTACCATTAGAACCGCTAATAAAATTCCCTGCTGTTTGGCTCCCGAAAAAGAACCTTGCAGTTTTTACATCAAAAGTTGAAGTGCCATCAGTATCTTTCGTTCTAAACTTAAAATAACTTTCAGCTGAACCAGTTACTCCATCATGAATTTCTAAACCTGAACCAGAATAATTATCTGGTGAATTTGGTAAGACAGAACCACTCCATATCATAAATCCACCTTGACCACCTGCAGATGCACTTATAAACCCTTCATATCCAACAGACCTCATATAAGCTGAATTAGCTCCTGCCAGCTCAATACCTGAACCTTGAAGATTTCCCATATACATAGAACCGGTTAATAAATTATCAGCTCCTTCCAATACTAATGCAGACCCAGATATTTTTATATTATTTTCAAAAGTAGAAGTTTCAGCTAAAGTCCCGTCAACATCATAATATTCAATTAAAAAATCAAAATTATCAGGTCGTAATGTATTTGGTGGTATTGGAACTCTGATTTTAAATTCATCGGGTGAAAACCCAGTATCTTTTGCAGGACGAAATGAAACATCACTAATAATCCATTCACCAGAATCTATTCTAAATTGTAATAAAGTATCTGTATTTATTGTTTTATCTAATTTAAACTTTGGTATAAAAGTATGACTTACTCGTTCAAAATCTTTAAAGATATAACCATACTCCGTTTCATCAGCTTTTATCTGTAAGCCGACAGTTTGATTAGCTTCATTTGTTAAAACATGACCAAATGAAGCGGAATATTGTAACGTTGTATCATTGGCGCTTACTAAATTAGTACCATATAAGTGAAAATACAATTTAGCAGCTTTTGATGAATTACCATCTACATCTTTTTTATATGTTTTTTTACCCATCGCTTTAAAACTAAGAGTATATGGTGTATCCTTTCTAACTGTAAAATTATATGCGCTGTCAAGTTCTACTCTACCTGATTGATTATACGTAGAATATGAACCTGATAAATACATGCCATCCGCTAAAGACATTGTATAATATGGTTTTAAAGTAGTATCCGCTACATTATCTCCACCATATGTGTTCCAATATTTATCTATATGTGTTTGGTCTAAGAAAAAACCACTTCTTAAAAATCCTGAGGGTGATGTTGTATCTATTAATAATTCTGGTGATTCTACAATCGTTTCCAATAAAACTGGAAAATCTCCTTGACTACTATCACTTGCTCCATAAACTTTCATCCTAAAAACATCACCACTAAAAGTTCTCATATTTTTAATTGACATATCAACAAATGAATCATAACGATAACTACTTGTTGAGGGTACATCCCAATCTACATACGAAGCTGTAAAGTTTGCATATAAATTATCAGAAGGCCTTGGTGAACCTAAATCACTATATATTTTTGACGTTGCGCCTCCTTTATTTGGATTTTGAAATTCTACAGAATATGGTTTTGTTGTTTTTATCATCCAATCGCTTAATACATTTGCAACCCTTGAAGTATAATTTGGAAATGTAAATCCATTATAAATTGTTTCAGCATCACCATCTCTGTATGATTCACCGCTTATTTCTAATGCGGAAGCTGTTGGTATAGTAATATCCGTAACAGTTATTTCACCTCCAACCATTTTACTGATAAAATTACCATTTTGATATTGAAATAAAGTCATCTCTGGGGGTGGTGATGATCCTCTCTCTTCAGTTATACCTTTCCTAGATAATAATGAATTTTTACCATAAAGTCCAGATTTCCATTTCCATAAATTTAATTCAGTTTCATCATCACCGCCGGGTGAATCAGATTTCCCACCGTCATCGGTATTTTGTTGATAATTTCTTCCTGAACCAGTTTCGAATGCTATTCCACGTAAATCGGCTTTTACTTTACCATATAATGAACCAGATATATAAGCATTAGCTGGTGCACTAGATTTTTTCTGTTTTTTTACAATTTCTGATGCTATAACTGTTGGTTTTTTATAAAATAAAATCGGTTGTGTATTTTTAAAAGTATCAGTATTAAGGTTTATAGTTCTTCTATATTTTACATTATAAGTGCCTATAAACTCTTGAGGTATATTAAACGGAACTTCAGTTTCTTCTAATTCACCTAATATAACAAGTTCTGCATCACCAGGATAATTAATTGGGGGTGGGTACACTTCCACCGTAATATACCTGTATGGGTATACTGGTTTTGGACCGTGTCCAAATTTGATTGGTTGTGTATATACAGTATTACCAGTTTTATCTAATATTTCTATTTTAAGTGGAACTTTTGTTTTTAATAACGGCGAACCAAATATCTTAAAAGCCGACCTACCTTGAACGAATGTATCTGGTATATCTTGAACTCTAAAATATTCGTTTCGTGTATCTTCTATGAATACTTCTACTTCTCTTAGATTTTCTTTTATTCTACGGCGTGGAATAACACCCATATTTAACTTCTCCAGTTATAGTAATAAATATTAATAGTATAAATTATTTGAATAAAGTATGTATAAATTAATTAAAAAGTATGTATTTTCATATTTATATATATGAAAGATAAATTTGTAAATATTAAAATACGAAAAGAGTTTCGTGATATGATTAAAGAATATTCAAAAAATCACGGATATAAGATGTATGCTCTTATTGAAGAGCTTATAAAGGAAAAGTGTACGAAAAAAATTCTATATTCTAATCAAACTTAATATTACTAAAATTATTCTCTTTTTTAATTTCTAATAAACTATCAACTGCATCCCTCATAGAATCAATATGAGATACAATCAATGCAAACTGAAATTGTGATTTAAGATATTGAAATAGACTATATACTGAATTAATATTATCACTATCCATTGTTCCCCACCCTTCATCAATAGCTAGAAAATTACTTCGTGGTAAATTAGATACATTAATTAATCCTACACGAATAGCAAGACTTGATATAAATCGTTCCATACCACTACTTAACTCAAGTGGCCAAACATTATCATCATCATATACAATATAGTTATTTATATTTTTTCCATCCATTTCAAACAACATTTGAAAATCTACTAATTGAGATAAAATATTATTCACTTCACCTTCAATAGTTGGAAGTGCTTTTGTAATAAGTTCATAAGCAATACCATCGCGTTTTACTGCATCTAAATAATATTGATACGCTTCATACTTACCTTCTAATTCTTCAACTTTTTTAATATTATCTAATATACCTTTTCGTTTAATATCTATAACTTTTATTTCACCAAACACATTATTAATACTATCATTTAACATATCATATTGATTAGTAACAGCATCTAATTCAAGTTGTATTTTATCTATTTCTGATTCTATTTGTTGATTATAAATAATGTCCTTTTCTTGTTCATAATATTTTACAATTTTTTCTTCTACTGAACTTATTTGGTGTAAGACATTCTTTCGTTTTTCTTCTAATAAAACTAACTTACTATCTAATTCATTTTTTAATGATGATACTTTTTGCATCTTATTTATATTATCATCTAGGTCTGCTTTTCTCTCACGAATATGGTATAAATGATTTATACTATATACAACTGAATCTAACTTGGTTAAATGTGTTTTCACTTCATCTTTATCTGATTCTAATTTCTTTTTGGTTTCTATAGCATCTAATGTAAAAGGATTACTCATACAATAATCACACTCATCATCCCATTCTAAATTACCAAGTTTTTCTATTTTGTCTAATTTAGCACGAACTTCTATTTTTAACTTATCTAAATCAATTTCAATTTCTCTTTTATGTACTTCTAAGTTTTCTAATTCAACAATTTTTTCTTCAGTTTTTTCATCTTTATGGTTTTGAATTTTCATCTGCAGTTCACCATCTAGCAATTTAGTTTTCTCAACCCGTGTACTAACTTCACCCAATTCATTATCAATATTATTTAATGTTACTGTTAATATATTTTTACTTTCTTTTAAATTATCTATATCTTCTACTGATTTATCTGTCGGTTTTAACTTCTTACTTAAAAGTATAATATTTTTTTCAGTAGATTTCTTTTTATTTTGTATTGTATTTCGGTCACTCAATAATTCAGTATAAGTTTCTTTGAATTGTTTCTTTTGTTCTTTTGTTTCTGCTAAATCTCGTTCCCAATCATTTTGTTTAAAGTTTTTAAGAACCGCAGAAACGTCCTTGATTTCTTCTGACGCAGTTACCCACAACTTATCAAATATCTCTAATCCCATAAACTGAGCTAAAAGAGTTTTCTTTTCTTTTTGAGTTTTTTCAATGAATACAGAATTTTTAATTTGTGATGATAGTGCAGTTAAAATAAAGTCATCATAAGAACCTATAACTTTTCTTATATTAGCATCAGTACTTCTACGTTGGTCACCATTCATAGAAACTTTATCTCCAACATCATCTATAGTATAAAAGTCTACATCAACTTTAACATTACCTTTTCTCTGTTTCTTCGCGACTCGTTCTACATAATAATCTTGTCCATCTATTTCAAAATTAACTTTACAAAAGAAATCATTCTTTTTATTGTTAAGTACATTCTCTGCTTTAAACGCTCTACTACACGTATCAAACAAACAAAACGATAATGCATCAAGTAGAGATGATTTACCTGCTGCATTTGGGGCGAACATTCCAACTATACCATTTAACTTTGTAAAATTTACTATATTATTTTCACCATAACTAAACATATTAGAAAATTCAAAATGTTTAAGTTTCCAATTAACATTTCTATAAACTTCTTCTTCTGGTAAATCTCGGTTTAATGATTCATTTATATTTTTTATTTTAATTAATGTTTCATCATCTACAATATGATTAGCGTTTAAATAATCTACAATCAATTGATACTGTACATCTGTATTACTTATATCACCCACATTTATAGTTTTATTTCTAACTCTTTCAGTACTATATAAAGCATCAATTCTTGTAACTGACATTTCTACAACACCATATTTATCATGAATAATTGCTAATGCCTTTTTCAATTCAGTAGCAGAAGTATTAGCTACTCTAACTCTTAAACGAGCTTTCTTTGGCATATCATCTGCATCAGGTACAACACCATTATTAATATCTAAAGTGTAATAACCATAATCATTAATAATAGGAATATAAGTAGATTTACGTTTTGGAACATCCCATAGTAAATAACCGTGATCCAATCCTTCACCATGATTCTGTTGAACTAAAGAACCACAATAAGAAATGGTTTCTTCTTTATTAAGATGTTGTCGTTTATGAATATCACCTAACAGCCCCATATCATACCCTTTGAATTGAGTAATTTTCACATCAGATGGTAATCTAAATCCTAAATCAGTTTGACATTTATCTACCGTTCCATGGAATAATACAATTTTTGTAGCACCTTCAACATCCTTAGCTTTTATATATTTTTTCTTATCATCCCAAACGTCCCATACTACAAAAGTGGCATCTGCACACTTATATACACCAGTATCTTTTAAATAATGTAAATTTGGATGATTAAGATTCTCTACTATCGGGGTTAAACAATCTAGCCGTGAACGATTGTTTAGATTACAATCATGATTACCTGCAATAATAATTGTAGGACATATATCTGCTAAATTTTTAAATAACCTTGATAGTTGGTCTATCAGTTCTGGAGACATATCAGTTTTTGAATGCGCTATATCACCACCGATATAAGCTACTGCATTATCTTTATTTTTCCGTACTTCTTCGTAAGTTCTTTCAAAAACTTCTTCGTATTCTTTATGTCTTTTAAGATTACGAATCTGTATATCTGATATGTGGTGTATGTGTTTTAATTTACGAAATGGAACTTTTACAACATTTGGTTCTATCAATCAAAATCCTTAATATGTTTTCTAACATCTTTTATAAATTCATCTGGTACTATTATATCCCATGCAATTGGGGTGTGCATATTACCTTCGTAATATTTAGTACAACTATCCATTTGATTCATAAGATTAAATGTTTGGCATATACTTTCAAAAAGTTCAATTTTCGTAACATGAACTTTCCACTCATCATAATACTTCCATATATTTTTTTGTTTTACCATTTAATTTTAACCTCATTAAGTCTGAAAATTTAGTTTTTGTCGTCTTATTAATTAAATATAACAAATTCTCAAAACCAATCTCACTTGGGTCTTTTTCTTTAAACTTTATCATTCTAACATCAATACCATTATTAATAAAGTTATCTGAAATCTTTATTGTATCTTCAATAGCGTCATTATCTAATGCTAAATATATAACTTTTACTCTAGATTCAATTATTTTTTTCTGTAGAGTACTCATAATATTTTTACCAAAAAGAGGTATTGCATTTCTTTTAAATGCCATAGCATCAAATACGCCTTCACATAATATTATTGGTTCATCCCAATTAATAAATAAATCAAATCCAATAATATCTTTAGATGTAGGTGAATTACGATATTTCATCTTACTATTATAAAAATCTCTACCTACAAAAAAATTTAATTGTCCATCAGAATCATAAGATGGAATAATAATGCGATTTGAATATAATCCGTCATCACAATAACCAATATTATATTTTAGTATATCATCATCGGTAATACCTCTTTTATACAAATAACTTAGAGCGTGTCTTTTAACGATACTATCCGTACTATTACCGAAGGTTATAAACTCATAGGGTAGTTGTACTACCTTTTTTAACCTTGTATCAGTCTCTTTTTTATAATGTGGTAAATCACCAACTAATTCTCTTAATTCATCAAAATGTTGATTACTAGCATTTACTTTTTTTAATAACTGAAATAATGTTCTGCCACCAGTTCCACTTACCCAACAATGCCACTTTTGTGTTTTTACATTTATTTGTAATTTAGGTTTATGATGAGATATAAAAGGTGACCAATACATATACTCATCTAATTTTTTTAATTTAGTTCCATTAGTTTTTAGAACTCTATTAAGTAAATTTACAATTTTATTCTGATTCATCTAATAATTCTAATAATTTGTCAAATTCTAATACTGCATAGGTTTTACTTCTATTTCTTTTAAATACTAATAATGGTATATGTTTTCCAGCATTACTTTCTGCTTGTTCTAATGCAGACCAAATACTAAGAGATTCTTGTGCTTTACATTCAACACTAAATGGAAATAATCTACGAGCTGCAGGGGATAATAGAATATCTTCGCCGGAATCGCCCATTGTTATAGAACGGACATCATCTGGTTCTAAAGAATCGAATTTTTCAAGAATTATATCTCGAACTTTATTTTGGAGGCGTTTGCCCTTATTCTTAGCACTGCGTGGTTTCATAACTTATTATATCATATAACTATTAAAGTAAAACTTCAAATTAAAATTTATTTTTCCATTTAGGATACTCTTTTTTAGCCCATTTTTCGGCTTCTTCTTCAAATTTATTGTCATCGTGAAAATCACCACCTTTTTGTTGGGCTAACTCACCTGCTATGGTATACACTTTTTCATATTTTTTTACACCCATCTTTTTTCTATCTAAAGCGTGTTTTATTTCGTGTAAAATAGTAATTAAAAGTTCTTTAACTGTACTATAACTTGGTCTTAAATTTATAGTGTCAGTTATCCAGTTATAATCACCTTTATCCTTACCAGTAGTAATTTTAACTTTAGACTTTAACTTATGTAACTTCACAATCTGTTGAGCTGTATCTACAATATCTATTCTTTCTACTAATAAGTTTTTTAGTTTAATCACGTAATTTCTCAATGGTTTTATTAACCCAATCATCTATTGGTTCGGGTAAATTACTTATTTCAAAATATCCCCAATCAATATGTTCATGATTTAAATGTGGTATAAATCTCTTTTCACCTTGTAATACGTATAAATAAAATTTTCCACCTTTTTCCTTCTTGTAGACATTTACTAATTCTGGAATACCATTTAATACTATTTGTGTTTCTTCCGTAAATTCTCTGACTGAACCATCTAATGGTTCTTCTCCAATTTGTATATGACCTTTGGGTATGTTCCATGTACCTGAATTTGAACCTAAACATAATAATACTTGATTTTCTCCGTAATAATATAAAACTCCACCACTATCTTTAGAATCTTTCTTACTGCGTTCAAATAATAAGTTTTTTAGTTTAATCATGAGTACATTCCTCACAATAGCATTTAGGTCTCGCTGATGTATTGGTTATAACTCTACCCTGTGAATTTTTTATAATCATATCCGAATCTCTTTTCACTAAAATATCATCTAATGATAAATCTCGGATATGGCAAGTACAGTCATCACATATTTCTGTAATAGTCTGTGTACCACTTCTTACTTCATACCGAACCACTATCTTCTACCCCACATTGGTGTTTGAATTCCTTTTTCTTCTTGTTTAGTTAACCACTTTTTATGTTGAACTGCAGTTCTACCCTCAGCAGCCAACTTTTTATTAAGAAGTCTTTTTTTACGTTTTCGGTCTTTTGCTTTTCTATTTGGCATTATTCTTCTTCAACTGTTTTTTAATAAATTCTCGTAATTTTTTCTTAACTATTCTTTCTGTTAAATCTTGTTTAACCATCTTCAACTCTTTTGGTGATACTCTAACTTTTTTCTTTCCGATTTCTCTCGGTTCGTCTATGTGAAATGTTTTCATTTACTTACCTTTTTATATGGTACTACTTTGTTTAAATAATCTTTTCTAAGCTCACATCCATTACATTCTTTAATTTTACCTACTGTAACAGTTTTTATAGCTCGAGACACAGTATCTCCTAACCCCTTATCATTTTTTATTAAATTTTTTAATTTAATCATAATTTATCTCGGTGGTTTTAAATCCCACGGCCCCCAATGTTTTATTTTTAATACATTTATAGCTACTTGTTCAGAAGTATATTTATAAAGTTTTGTTCCTTTTACTGGTGCGTTCAATAAAGCATAATATACTTTTTTTGGAAAATTAATATCATTACCATTACTCTGGTCAATACATCTACTTCCCTTTTCTACCCAACAATGGCCAAATGGTTTACCATCGGTTTGTAAAATACCGACACCATGAACTAATTTATAGGAATCATCTTTTCCTATCATTAGTCTACCATTCGCTGAGTAACAATCGCCGTTTGGCATTATCTTCTTCCATATACAGGAAACTGTGTACCTTTTTCTTCTTGTTTTGCTAACCACTTTTTATGTTGAGCTGCAGTTCTACCTTCAGTAGCCCACTTTTTATTTAAAAGTGCTCTTTTACGTTTTCTGTCTTTTGCTTTTCTGTTTGGCATTATTCTTCTTCAACTTTCTCTTCTAATTT
>Ga0208299_1002462_pt1 | contig 12491 bp, 16 predicted proteins | sample 15_taG_FD_184089 | JGI IMG/M metagenome (GOLD analysis project Ga0208299, IMG submission 184089) | Marine viral communities from the Subarctic Pacific Ocean - 15_ETSP_OMZ_AT15312 metaG (SPAdes) (version 2) | ecosystem: Environmental > Aquatic > Marine > Oceanic | place: Pacific Ocean | collected...
GTCAAGGAGAGGTCATAACAAGTGAATTCATCACGAAATGAAGTAGGTTACACGGAAAACCCGTTTAACCTACACCAGATCAACAGAGGAGGCCAGGTCGAGTCAACGGCCCGTAAGGACTTACAAGCGGTAGTAGAAATACTCACAACCCTGTCAAATCTGCCTTTTGGTTGCTTACCAGAAGGCAGCCACTATTGTGAGAAACCCTCTCAGGACAGAGTCGAAGACTACTACTTCCTGTCAGACCTGAAATTAAACCCGCTGTACAGAAACCCGGAACCCCCGTCACCATCAATGGCGGCAGTCTCCCGGGCCCTGGAGTTATTCCCAGATCGAAAGGTCTCACCCATAAGACCAGAGTTACTAAACGCAATCAAGCGAATTGAATCGCTACTGAAGGAGATAAAAGAAAAATGCAACACGGAAATATTGTTATCGTTGGCTGCGGCGGAATCGGGGGGTGGGTCGCAAGCGCCCTCGCCTACACTCTGAAGAGCGGATGTGTCACCCTCATCGATGGAGACATCGTTGAGGAACACAACCTGGACCGGCAGAGGTTCTCCCCGGCACACATCGACGTACCCAAGCCCGAGGCACTCTCGGAAACGGTACAATTCAACTCTCAAGTGGACATTATAATCCGCAACGAGTACCTCACACCCCAGACACAGAGCATAAGGGACTTCCCTTTGTTCTATGTCGGAGTGGACAACCACCCGGCACGGGCAGCAGCACTCGCCCTGACAAAACAATACCAGGGCATGTGCATCATCGGAGCAAATGAAACCGCTGACGCCGAAGCGTACTGCTGGTCCACCGGATGGGAAGATGAATCCTACCCGGGTACCTATTACCCGGAAATATTAACTGACACCTCAGACAATCCACTGTCACCCCCTTGCACAGGAGAGGAACAGGAGCGATTCCCACAGCTTGCTACTGCAAATATGCAAGCCGCCAGCCACATGATGTGGTTGACTCACATATGGCACCTCACAGCACCTGAACTGAGAGACGATGACACAGCAAAGATGCTGCCGGTCATCGTCCGAAGTAACGCTATGGGCGGCGTTACCACACAAAGCCGAAAGGACCTGATGGCTCATGGAAAAGACAACAAAGAAGAAGAAAGTATTTCGTTACAGCCAGCACATGCCGCAGAGGCTGCGTGACCTGTTCTTGAAAGACCCGCAAGGGATTGCCAAGAACATGATCGAGATTGCTTTGCAAGTCAGGATACCCTCGAGTGTTAAATCACTCGAGGGGCTCGACCAGCACATGCGCCGAGAGCTCTGGCCGACCCACACCACTGCATGGCGGGAAAACCTGGTACAAACAACAAGTTACCCGGGGCTGCCTCATCAGTCTGTCGCTACGGTCAGACAACTGGCGCCCCGAGATGCAGTGGCACCCTCCTACTATATAACGATACCCGTTACAATAGCCATAGAGTTCAGAGTGGAGGGGATGCACCTGCAAAACTATATCGAAGCCGGGTACTCACTTGAACAGGCTGCTAACGAGGTACTAAATCACAGAACCAGCCACCCTGAAGTATTCCGTAAGTTCCTAAGGGCTTACGACCAGGCAACTCGGTACTACGCAAGAGAAAACGTCATGCCAGCCTGGGACGAAGACCGCGTAACTGGCTACGAGGACAGAGAAGACGACTAATGTACAAATACAAAAACGAAATACTCACGGAGCAGGACCTCGGCCTATGGTCGGGGCCTCTGCCCACTTATGTAGAGGACGTAAAAGACCGTCCCCTCATTCACTGGACCGGGAAACCTATACCCCGGAACCTGTTGTCCCAGATGAAATCTTTTCTTCTCTGGACACAGAACAAATTCGGAGGCGAGTCTCAGATTCGTCTCTACTACAACGAGAAACTGGATCACTGGAAAGCGATCGTGTTGCCTCAGGAGATAAGCCACGGCTTGTCAACAAGGGAAGTCGCCGGGCACAAGTGGCGGCAACGTGCCTTTGATACTGTCCCGGCCACTGAAGGCTGGGCACCCAATGGGACGATCCACCATCACTGTACAGCAGGCGCCTTTCAATCAGGCACTGACGTCGATGACGAGAAGGACCAGCACGGGTTACACATTACATTCGGACACCTGGACAAGGACGCTTGGAGCTTCGACGCTCGAGTGACCTTCAACAAGCTGTTCTATGACGTGGACACCGCAGAATGGTTTGAGGGTGACATGGATGAAGTGTGTAAAGCACCCCACGCCAAGGAAACCTGCCCTCGCATGTGGAAGCGTCACATGGTGAAGAAGGTAGTTGTGAAAACAACACCTGTAGTCAGACAGAACGGAAGTTACCAACGCTATAACCACAGTTCGGGATTCCATTCAGGTAACCGTTCCGGGTACCATTCAGGTAACCGTTCCGGGTACCATTCGAGTAACTACAAGATGCCCAGCGTCTATGTTGACGAGTGGTGGGACGCCTGTAACTGGCCTACATCACCACGCTCAATGCTGATGTGTAACTACGACATAGACGCAGACCTCATAGCTCGTCGTGCACAAGGCATGATTGTTGCAGCGTCACTGGCAAGCGCCCTTGACGAAGCAGGCTTGTTCACTAAAACAGATCGAGCCCACCTCGCAGAGACGGTACTGGAGCACTTGAAGCATGTTGTGGACATCATGGTCCGCCTGCCTCGCAGCGACTGGGGAGACGTCGCAACGGCTGAGTACTCGTATCTGAACAAAACACGCGCAGTACTTGCCAACCTCGACATCGCGGACCAGTTCGATGAGCTGGTCGGAGATGCAATCACAGACCCGAAAGAATACGATGACATGGTGGAAACCATGTTCCCGCTAGACAAGGAGGCCGATGCTAACACTGCTACCGTATCAACGGGAACCTGTGGTGAAGATGACCAAATGTATTACGGATGGGACTAACTTCATCCTGGATGCCAGTGACACGGGAACAGGGAAGACATACACGGGACTGGCGACTGCTTACAATGTAGGCAGTCCGGTCCTGGTAGTGTGCCCTCCCATCGTGATTCCGGCGTGGCGTGAGGTAGCGGAGCTTGCAGAGGTTGACCTGATTGACGTAGTAAACGTCGAGAAGCTCAAGACCGGCAAGACCCCTTACCTCAAACGCCGCCACGGAAATCCACGGTTCCAATGGACACTACCCAAAGACGCCTTTGTCCTTTGGGACGAGGTGCAGAACGCTACAGGTATCAAGACTCAGAACGCTGAGGTACTTGCACTCCTTAAAGTCTACAAGCTCAGAGGGATTCTTATGTCAGCCACTGCGGCGGACACTCCTTTGAAGCTACGGGCAATAGGTTACCTTTTAGGATTCCACCGATACAATCTCAACAGTTTCTATACCTGGGCCCGACAACTCGGGTGCAGAAGTAACAGTTGGGGTGGTATCGAGTTCCCGAAAGGACCAACAGGTCGCAAGTACTTAGAGATTCTGCACGAGTTGATCTTTGAAACCAAAGGGGTACGTATGCGGATCGAAGACAACCCGGACTTCCCGGACAACAAGATCATCGCAGAGGCGTACGACCTGGGTAAATACACCAAGGAAGTCAATGCCATCTACGACAGCCTGGACGAAGAGATCAAGAACCTCGACGAAGACGCCAACCCCTTGACCGTACTCCTACGGGCTCGGCAAGTCTCTGAACACTGCAAGGTACCCCTTCTCACCGACATGGTCATTGACCTACTCGACGAAGGTAAGTCCGTTGCTGTGTTCCTGAACTTCCGGGAACCCTTTAAGGAACTGATCGAAGGGTTACAGGGTGACGTGTCGCAAGTCTACGGGGGCCAGAGTGAACGGGTACGCGAAGAAAACATCAAGGCCTTTCAGGCTAACGAAACGCGTGTGATTGTACTGATGGTAGCCGCAGGTGGTGTAGGCGTAAGCCTGCATGACTTGCACGGCGAACACCCACGGGTAGCCCTCATATCACCCACGTACTCCGCAGTACACCTGAAGCAAGCCCTTGGGCGTTGTCCCAGAGCAGGTGCCCAGTCAAAGGTAATCCAAAAGATTCTCTTTGCAGCAGGCACCGTTGAAGACAAGGCCTGTAAGGCCGTGAAACGAAAAGTAAACAACATCTCCCTCATCAATGATGGGGACCTAATCGAAGGGTTATTTGAAGATGAACAAAATGGAAAGAAGTGAGACCGTGTTAGAGATTATGCGGCTCGTTCCGCAGGTGTCGAGCGACACCCTCTTACGGATACTCGCAGAGTTGAAAGGCCGAGACCTCCTATCACCCGTAGGAGTCGAACCTTTCATCACCCTGCGTGAAGCTGCTCAACGGCTCGGGGTGAGCCCTTGCAGTCTCTGGAGATGGGGCGTCCCGGGACACGAATTAGGTGGGCGAAGGCGATTTCGACTGTCCGAAGTGGAAGAGTACCTCCTGTCAGACGAATTCAAACAGGCCTCCAAGAAACTCAAAGCTGCTCGAGCGAAGTAATGGACGACCCTAAGCATCTGCATAGGGAGATACGCCTCCTTCGCGCCATACTGAAAGACACGGAGCAGAGATTAAAAGACACGAGAACTGCGCTACAAGACGCCCTATCGTGTTTCTCAGACAAGAGTCAGCTAGTCACCCGTGAACGCACTGAAGCGTGGGAGCGGTCCCTATGGGGAACCGCAGCCGCAAATCCTTACGGTCACGGGTACGATGCCGCAGGAGACTTGGAAGATGTGGGATGCTGCCCCTTCCCCGCATGGAGTGAGAAACACGCACTGTGGACTAACGGATGGGCCGATTGGCACAAAGATAACATGGAGAAAACAGACAGTGAGTAACCCCGGAATGATGATCCAAACGCTACTCAGCAACCCAAAACTATTCACCGAGTTCCGTGCAGCCTATAACAAGGCCGCTGCGGCGGGTGACGAGACCTTTATGTTCCACGAAGCAGGCGTACTCGTAGAGTTCGCCAAGTACGCTATTGAACATATCGAAAACCAAACGGAAGGTAAGTAAACATGGCCGCAAAGAAACACACCTGCACCAAGTGTAAGCGCGACTTCAAGTCCGCACAGGCACTTGGGGTACACAAGTACCGCAAACACAGTGACGCCGGGAAGACCTGGAACACTGCCAAGAAGAAGGCAGCGCCTAAGGCTAAAAACAAACCGCAGCCCGAACCTGTGGAAGTCGTACTCAACCATTGCCCATGCTGCGGGTACAACCTTGAAGCACACGCGAGAGCGTATGCCGGGATTGTCCGGGCCAAGCGATGAACCGCATCACATTCTCCCGGGGCCACATAGATTACACCTGTGTGGTTCTCGGGAGCCTGGGCTTTTCTGCTCAGTTTATCGGTGACGAGACAGGCCTGTCCACAGGGCAGGTCTACTATCGTCTTAAGAAAGCTGGAATACGTTTAACTGACTACCGCAGAGGCACATCTGCTGTAGCCAAGGAGGCTGCGTCCCGTGGGTTTATCCGCGCCGAACGCATCGTCCGCAAGGTTGTCATAGACACCTAATTGAATTTGTGTGATACTGCCCGCTCACCATGGAAAGTGTAACAAAAAAGATGTCACCATCAAAGCACGCCAGGTACGGGCCCAGCCGTCTCGAGAAGATGGCACAATGTCCGCACTACGAGCCGAGCGAATACCAAGATACAACAGCAGCAGACGAAGGAACCCTTTGTCACGAAGCTGTTGAATCCGGCGACTTAGGTATCCTGGATACCGACGAGCAAGTCGAAGTAGTTACCCGTTGCATTAATTTCGAGAAAGACCTCATTACTTCCTTAGGGAAAGACAGTGAAGTTTCTCGAGAGCGGCGAGTCACCCTCTCAGACCTAACGTATGGTACTCTGGACCTACTGGTAATTTCGCAGGACCTCGTAAGAGGGATACTAGCCGATTGGAAGTTCGGAAGGCAGGCGGTAACGCCAGCAGAGGATAACCTTCAAATACAAGCCTATGTCGCTGCCGTGTTTGAGTTATACCCGACTCTTGAAACCATTGAAGCGCACATAGTATGCCCTCGTCAGCATTGGATGAGCAGATGGACGTTCACCCGAAAAGATGCAGACAAAGTCACACTCAGAATTATCGGCACGCTCGCCCGAGCCGGAAATTCTGAACTCGCCCCCACACCACATGCAGACGCCTGCAAACAGTGTGGGAACAAAGCCACTTGCCCATCCTTGAACGCATTAGTAGCGCGATCAGGCGAGGCCTTGGAAGTTCCTTCCGTCATGGACCCACTGCGTATGCACGTCCCGGAAGAACGAACGAAGGCCATGGTCCTAACCTATATCCTTGAGGATTGGGGCAAGCAAATGAGGAAGCGATTGTTAGTCGCTGCCTTGGAAGAAGGTGAAGAGGTACCTTACTTCAAGATACGGACTCGAGCAGGCAATGTGTCTGTGACTGACCCGTGGATTGTGGTACAGGCTGTCCTTGAAGCCTACGACGTCGACATTGCTGATCTTATCGGCTGTTGCACGGTCAAGTTTTCTGAGCTAGTGAAAGTCATCCTCCAGAAGAAAGGAGGTGACGACAAGAAACTAATTCGGACAGAGTTGGAGTCTCTTATAGGCGACCAACTGAAACAACATGACCAAGTAATATACTTGCAACGAGAAGGAAGAATAAGCAATGAAGCAATCATTAAAGAAATCGGAAGCTAACGAAGAAGAAGTAGACGCTCAGGCCCTCGCTGAGGTAGCAGGTGAAACTGCTGTCGCAACAGCGCCAGGGCAGAGTCTGATGAACATTGGACAAGTGTCTGGTGACGTTGACTCCCGTGATCTCGTGATACCCCGCCTTGAAATCGTACAAAAGGTGGGACCCCTGTCGACCGTCGAGTCTTTGGACTTTGGCGATCTCGTGCTCAACAAGAGCATTACCCTTGCCGGTATTCATACCGAAAAAGGGCCGAACACCGAAATCTTTATAACAGTCCTTTCCATTGTGAAAAGTTATGAAGAAGTGACGCCTTATGACCCCAGTGGTCAGGGGCCTCGCGCTCGCACGTTCAACACAGCGGCTGAAGTAGATGCCGCAGGGTTGTGGACCGACTGGCGTAACGACCAGAAGCCCCCAGCCCGAGAAGTAGCTAACATGCTGGTTCTTGTCGAACAACCTGAGGAACTTGACTCTCCCAGTTTCCATTTGGAAGCCGGTGAGAAGCGATACGCGATTGCGTCCTGGACCGTAAGGTCTGGAGCGTACAACCGCGCCGCTAAGAAGGTCTTCTCAGCAAGCCAGATTGAACTGGCGGAAACCGGACTCCCCTCAGGGGTTTGGTCGCTACATACCGAAAGGTACACGACTGGCGGAAACGTCATATCAGTTCCCTTCATGCAACTCGTCGGAAAGCATGATATGAAAGTGCTGGAGCCGCTGCTTAAAAAGCTGCAATCCAAAGGTTAACGCACTTGACCCCCGCCCCCTGCTCCGACATGTGAGTAGGGGGCTTCTTTTTCTCTAACACCAAACGAAAGGCACACATGCCAAACCTAAGGACCAACCCTGACGGGCCTCCCGCACTCGAACTCACCTGGCAAGAAGCACAAGACCTGTGCTCCCGCCTGAAGTTTGCGATCGAAGACGCGGTTGTAGAAAACGACCACAAGCTACCCACAGATCAAGGCCTTTGCCTGATGTGGTGTGAGTGGCCAATCTCTATTAACATTAACTGTTAACGAGGATACACATGTCTGCATCAGAAATAGAATACTGGGAGTCCCGGGGGTTCAAAATAATCGGCAAGTTCCCCGGAGAGTACACCCTGTTATACGACTACAACGTATGCCAAAACGTCCGAGTGTATGAAAACGGCAAAGTCCTGAAGACCAGCCGGAAGACCGGAGAGTACTACGAAGTAGACACAAATGAAAGACAACCATGACCAAGAAATTAATAGAACAACTTGTCACTGCACTTACTCACGCGATCGCACGACTCAACGCGCTCGCCCACAACTATAGCGACACAGACTTTACCCTGCTACAGGATGCCCTGGCCGCAGGTGAGGCTGAGGTCAAGTTCCTGAATGGGCTACCCCCAAAGAAACCCGCTACCCCAGAACAACCCGCTACCCTGTGGCTTGAGCTTTATAACTTAGGCGAAGATGCTGGTGTCACCTTTCAGATAACCCAATTCCATCAACATGGAGGCATCACTCGAATACAACTCGACACAGAAGACGACTTCTTCCTCTTGCCATACGATACCGGTAACGGTTGCTGGTTAGCTAATGGCAAAGAATACATAGACTTCAGCATCAGCCACACACAGTCTGACCACTTCAAACTGATCGACCCTGCAATACTTAACATGGAGTGCTTTTGAAACCAGTAGCCATTGACTTTGAAACATACTACGACAAAGAGTACTCGATTAAACCCCTTGGTGTGGACGCCTATGTCGCAGACCCACGCTTTGACCCGTACCTGGTTTCCATGTACGGGGAGGGGGTTGAATACGTAGGTCCCGTTAAGAACGCACCCTGGGAACAGGTCGCCGGTCGCCCGGCACTGGCACACAATGCCCGGTTCGATGAAGTGGTGTACAACCGCTGTGTCGAAATGGGCCTGGCGCCGGAAACCTGTAAGCCTTTAACATGGGACTGCACCGCAGACCTGGCAGTGTTTAACTCGCTCCCACGAACCCTGGCCGGTTCATCCTTTGCGTCCCTTGGGTTTACCATGGACAAAAAGATCCGTGCCGCAATGGAAGGGATGACTCACGATGAAGCCAAGTCCAAAGGACAAGAGCAAGCGCTCCTTGATTATGCCCTTACCGATGCTCGAAATTGTTTTGAACTCTACCGAAAGCACGGTGCAGATTGGCCTGAAACAGAAGTTAGGCTCTCTCGACTCAACCGTCGCGCCTCTATCAAGGGTGTACCTATTGACGTCGAACGGCTCACTAGATACGTCGATCACCTTAAACTAGTCCAATGGGAAGCTGAACAGCACATCCCGTGGGACTGGTCCGGTAACAAAACCCCGCTGTCCCCTAAGGCTCTCCGTGCGGAGTGCCGTAGGGCAGGCATCCAAGCACCTGCATCCCTGGCCCAAGACAGCCAGGAATGTATGGATTGGGAGGACACATTCGGGACGGACTACCCCTTTGTCGGGGCCATGAGGAACTGGCGACGGGCAAATATGCTCCGTAAGAAGCTGGAGACCATGCAGACACGCGTCAGAGACGACGGGTGGTTTCCTTATGCCTGTAAGTACTTTGGAGGGCACACAGGGCGATTCTCGGGCGATGGCGGGTTCAACATCCAGAACCAGCTACGCTACCCGGTCACCTTTGAGCCTATCATAGCGGGTGGCTTACCAGCAATGGCCATCGATATGCGGAGCGTAACCCGGGCATCCCCCGGCAAGAAACTCCTGGCCGCCGACCTGGCCCAGATCGAGGCCCGGGTACTGCTTCAGCTAGCAGGGGACTGGAACACGCTCAGGCAGGTAGAGAAAGGCCACAGCGTTTACGAAGCCCACGCCATCAACACAATGGGATGGGACAGAACCAAGCGCATGGACAAGACGTCCATGGAATACCTGCTGGCCAAGGCCCGGGTACTGGCACTCGGGTTCGGATGCGGGGGCCCCCGGTTCGTTGAAATGGCGAAACTGTACACAGGGCTGGTACTCTCAGTTGAAGAAGCTGAGAAAATCAAAACTGAATATAGGACAACGAATCCTTGTATCACAGCATTGTGGAGCAAGTTACATATGTACATGGGCTGGAGCGTAGGCGAAGACCTCGAATTGGAATTGCCTTCAGGCCGGAACCTGACTTACTATGACGTGAAGTACGACGAACACCGTCAGCTCACCGCTGAGGTGGTCAAGACTGAGAGACGAGAGAAATTCTATGGCGGCAAACTCTGCGAGAATATCACCCAGGCCACAGCCCGTGATGTTTTTGTTGAAGGGATGCTACGTCTTGATGACGCAGGCCTGCCGCCCCTCTTCCACGTCCACGACGAATACGTCCTTGAAGTTGACGAAGACTTCAACCCTCAAGATGCCATTGACCTGGTCGCTCAGACCCCGGAATGGCTACCCGGATGCCCTATCGGGGCAGAAGGTGAACTAACAAACCGCTACGGAAAGTAGCCAGAAAGGAATGATACATGGATACCCTACTGGCGATACCAAATCTTTCAAGTCTCCGCGTGGCCAGGGTAAACCCCTGGTCCGTGGACCGAGAGATACCAGAAGAGGCAGCAAAAAGTAAATCCAGCTTCATACGCTGGTGCCAGAAGCCAACCACACAGGGTTGCCACTTCTCGGCAGCAGAGGGTTTAGACCCACTGCAACGGATTGGCAAAGATAACCCGGTAGTTTTTCTACAGGGATTCATTGCCGACTACGACGCCCCATGCGATGCAGACATGATCGCAAACTTGATCAAGAACTCACCCACTGAATTCATACCGAACTGGGTGAGTTCAACTTTTTCAGGGGGAGCCCGATTGATCTGGCTCTTTGAGGAACCTCTGACGCTTGCCGACTCACCCATCATCAAGTCTTTCTTGAAGGTGGCAAAGCGGGAACTCAAGCTGACGAAAATCCTTCCAGGGTTTGATGAAGAGGCGTGGCTCGACGTGTCCAAGTACTACGAACGTGGTCGGGACTGGCGCAACCTGTGTAACGACCGTATCTCCGCAGGCATGGTACATCAATGGATGTACAAGGCGGGTGACAAGGTTCAGTGGAATAACTTCAGTGATGTAAGAATCCCGATGGAGACACTGGCCGAAGAAGTTACCCGCAGGTTCCCACGACGCTGGGGAGGGCCCTTTGAGGCAGGTAGGCGGGGGTGCAGGTTCTGGGATGACCAGGCCGATAACTCTACTGCCGCTGTCATCCGCGAATCGGGAATGCAGTGCTTCACTGGTGACCAGGCCTTTGTGCCCTGGGCCCAGATACTGGGGCCTGAGTTCGTGCGGAAGTTTGAGGCCGAACGTACCGGAGAGATCATCCACACGATGTTCTATGATGGTCGCAACTACTGGCGCGAAGACTCTGACAAACTGCTGAGCATGGTAGCCAAAGACGACATGCGTCTTGCGCTTAAAGTGAAGTACGGACTCTCGTCGATCACGCCCCGATCTGACACATTCTCAGCGGTTGAGAAAGTCCTGCACGCCATCCAGGAGCAGAAGTCTGTCGTCGCTGCGTTGCCCTTTGTGCATTTCCCGAGAGGGGTACACATCCAGGACAACAAGCGATACCTCAACACCGCGTCAGTCGAGTGTATGAAACCTGTGAACCGTGAGATCACTGAGTGGGGCGACGGGTTCCCGTGGCTGGCAGGTTTCCTTGGAAACATATTCGCTACCGAGAACCAGTTGCCTTTCTTCCTTTCATGGTGGAAGCACTTCTACATCAACGCGCTTAACTGGCAACCCCGAACAGGGCAAGCTGTGTTCATCGCAGGTGCCCCGGGCGTTGGTAAGACGTTCCTGTCAACAGGTCTGATCTCACGCACCGTAGGAGGGCACTGTGACGCCAGCGCGTACCTGCTTGGTGACGAGAAGTTCACGTCTCATGTGGTCTCTAAGCCCATCATGTCAGTGGACGACACGTCACCCGCAGAGGACAACCGCAGGCACAGCCGCTACTCAGCCATGATTAAAAAGGTGGTCGCCAACAGGCACCAGCACTACGAAGAGAAGTTCATGGCCGCAGGGCAAGTCGAATGGCTTGGCCGGGTTGTGGTGACCTGCAACCTGGACGCTGAGTCCATTCGCCTGTTACCCAATGTGGACATGAGCATCCTTGACAAGATCATGCTGTTCCGTTGCGGAGGACACACGCAGAAGTTCCCCGACAGTGAAGCCCTTGAAGGGATCATCGCAGAGGAACTGCCGCATCTGTGTGCCTACCTTATAGGCATGGAGGTTCCCGAACATTGTGTGGGGGACGCACGGTTTGGCATTGCGCCTTTCCATGACCCGCTGCTATACGGAGAGGCACAGCAGACGAGCGCCAGTTTCTCCTTCTGGGAGTTGCTGGTTGACTTCCTCTCAAGCTATGCCAAGTTCGCAGAAGACCAGAGCCGGGGACCCTGTTGGAAGGGAACGGCGACGGCACTCTTAGCGGACATGGCTCTTGATGAACGCATCGGAGGCCTGGCGTCGAAGTACACGCCAACCACAGTGGCAACACTGCTTGGACAATTACGTGCCCGGGGGTACGCTATAGACAAGACCCGGTCAGCCACTAAACGCGAATGGGTGATCCCGTTCAGCATACTAGGAGACAAAGAAGATGCCGAGAAATAAGACCACGATTGAACTGCTTGAAGTGGACAGCGATGAGGTCACTGAAGACGTTATCTATCGCCCGGTCGCAAACACCCCGGAAGCAGGGTTCCCGTCACTGGCCGCTGCTCGCAAGTGGATGAAAGATAACTGCGAGTCACCGGTGTCCTACTACCCGGTGCGGGTAGGGGCACCTATCAAGGTGACCATTGAAACCGTGAAGA
>Ga0208299_1002464_pt1 | contig 12490 bp, 16 predicted proteins | sample 15_taG_FD_184089 | JGI IMG/M metagenome (GOLD analysis project Ga0208299, IMG submission 184089) | Marine viral communities from the Subarctic Pacific Ocean - 15_ETSP_OMZ_AT15312 metaG (SPAdes) (version 2) | ecosystem: Environmental > Aquatic > Marine > Oceanic | place: Pacific Ocean | collected...
TACTCATGAGATTTGATTCCTTATTGTTGGTTAATGAGGTCTTCGTCATGGTTGAAGTTAGTCATATTGGGTGTATTAAACAAAACATTAATGAAAGTAATAAAAAATAAGTGTCCATAATTGACCTCATACGTATTTTTTAATATATAGGTCAAAATTAGGTGATTCTCGGTCAAAAAGACCCACGAATTACAATACATAATATATATTATACATCAAAGTAATTTCTACCAACTTGATATATGGTTTTCAACGTAACTTCTCACCCCCGACAAATCCACACCCCCGTATGGGGGGGGGATAAAAGACCCACACTCAAAATAAATAAATTTTCAACGTTTTCCACCAGAACCATTCCTTTCCTGTAAAAACCTGTATTTCTGTTTTCTATAATTATTTTTATAAATTTCTGGAAGCCTAGGCTTAGTCTAGGCTTTATTGCTTATAGCAGTTATGGCTTTAGCTATATATGTATATATTTCTCTTATAGCTTATATATCTATATATATTATATATAGTGTCAAAATAGTTGAAACTTCTTGTAACATAGAATCGTATTATGTAAATTATGACTAAGATGGCAAGTAAAATACCGATAGCAAGGAAGAATTGTTGCAATTGGAACAATGGTAAGTGTCTGGGTTGCATGTTTAAGAACCGTGATGGTAAGTTGATAATGATGATGGACAAGAAGTATGCGGGTAAACCATGTGTTGTTGATGACGGTTGCCAGTATTTTAAAGAAATAGTTATGAAAGGGGTAATATGCACGTAACAACATTTGATGATGAAGCAGTAGTAATCGATGCTGAGTCTTATTTTTATCTTTGGTGTTGTGATTGTAACCTTAGACACCTTGTTGTAGTCGAAGCTATAGGCAAGGGAGCTGATAAATTTAAATCAGACGAGGGTAAGATAGCAATTGCCATGTCAAGAGACCAGGCGGCAACAGAGATGTCAAGAAAAGATAACAACATAGTTCTGTACAAACGAAACCAGAAGAAAAAAGATGTCAAAACTAAAAAAGCATAGAAGAGCGATTGTAATACCCGACCAGCATTTCCCTTTGCACGACAAAAAAGCTGTTAATGTTGTTTTAAAAGCTATTGAACTTGTAAAACCTAACATATTTGTCAATCTTGGTGATGTTGGTGAGTGGGAATCGGTCAGTAGTTGGAAATATAAGAAAATTAAACAACCGCCATTGGAATATCAGCTGCCGATAATCGATGAGGAGATATCTGCGGTTAATGATGGGATAGATTTATTCGATAAGGCGTTGGATAAGGTAAAATGTAAGGAAAGATACATTTGTGCTGGGAATCATGATGTGTGGTTGGACGCTTTTGTTGAGAGATACCCCTATATGAAGGATTATACATTTAGAAAGGCTTGTAAATGGGATGAAAGAGGATATAAGTACTTGCCGTACAACTATCCGCTTAAAATTGGTAAATTAACGTTTATACATGGTGCATTCGCTACAATCAACCATGCAAAGAAGCATCTTGATTCTTATGGTGCAAACCTTGTTTATGGTCATACACACGATATACAGCGTATTACAGGAACAAAGCTTGGTGGAACCATTGGTTCTTGGAGTTTGGGTTGTTTAAAAGATATGTCACGGGAACAAAACAAGTGGTTACGTGGTAGACTACATAACTGGGCCCATGCATTTGGTATTATAGACTGGTTTCCCACAGGAGACTTTAGAATGGATGTTGTTGACATCCACAAAGGGAAGACTTTCGTCTGGGGGCAGACGATAGATGGAAACAAGTAGGAGTAATTATGATTACTGTTTCCTTAAATACCTATACTCGGAGGGGCGGCATTGGGCTCGTCTAATCAACAGGTTGGGAGTAGTATAGGTGCGAACAAAGAAAATTTCCCGAAATCTAGAAGTTCTATATGAAAATGTGGATGAGTTTCGTAATTTCTACCCAGAGAAGAAACTTCTATCCGATTGGAGAGAAGCCCATGAGGGCGAATGGGTTATAACTGACGATTTTCAGGTTTGTAAGATTTTAAGACGTAGTACCATGAAAACGGCTTCTGGTAGTGAAATGGGCTATGTTAGAACGATACTTGGGACATATACTACGAATCCTAATGTCGATATGGGCGGAATGCCTCCCAAGAACATATATTCGTTCTCAAATAAGAAGTTCTGTAAAAAGCTTCGTGAAGAGCGTGAAAAACCAACAAATAATGAATTTCTGTTTGCAAAGTATGTTGCGAAGGGAATGAGTCCAACAGATGCGTATTTACGTGTATTTCCAACAAATAGGCATCAATATGCTAAAGAGACAGCTCGTGGACTGTTAAAAACCGAAAGGATACAAAAATTGGTTACAGAAGAGATAGAAGTAATTTTAAGTGATATAGGAGCGTCTAAACACTACTTGCTAGAAATGACTAAGAATGTTATTGATAACCTTGATGGCAAGGATGGTGATAAGTTAAGGGCTATTGAGCTTTTGATGAAAATAGCAGGAATGTTCCCGAATGATAAGAAAACAGAGTCTTTGACTGTATTCCAAGGATTTAGCGAAGACCAACTAAAACGTATAAGTACAGATAATATAAAAGTAATTGGACATGCAGAAAAAACAATCAACGACAAGCCTAACCCTTCGTGATGTAGGAATACACAGTGAATTAGCTGGATGTATCGTTTGTGACAAAGCATTGGTTGATAATCAGAAAGTTGTATTGATGGACTTGTTCAATTCGGTTGCCGGGTGGATTTGTCCTAAATGTACATCATTATATGACTATGATGATAATTTAATCGATATTGGAGATTTGGATGTTTATTCCGATATAAAAGGGTATGCTTAATTGGTAGAGAATAAAGAAATAAATTTAATATCAGGTTTAAAGGATAAGGATGAGGTTCTTGCTCGTTCTTATAGCGATTTACTTTATTTTGGCCGGGCTTTCCTACCAGCTGATTTCCTTAACAAAAGCTCTTCTCCTTCATTCCATGAGGAAGTGGGTAAAAAACTTATTGATACCAGCCCTGGAGCCCGTATATGTAATATTCTTCCAAGAGGATTTGGGAAGTCTATTCTTTCAAAGGCTGCTATTCTACATAAAATTGTCTTCTCTCCAAAGGGGCATAGGCAATTCATGGCGTGGGTAGCTGAAGAACAGGGTCAGGCTATTGACCATCTTAAATATGTTAAAAGCCATCTTGAGTATAATGATTCGATAAGATACTACTTTGGAAACCTTGCTGGTGATTCAGTTGGTAATAGGTGGACTGAGAAGGACATTGTTACATCAAAGGGTGACAGATTGATTGCTAAGGGTACATCTCAGAGACTTCGTGGTCGTACTGAGATTGATGTACGTTATACTGGTATTGTTCTTGATGACTTTGAGTCTGAATTGAATACAAAGACACCTGAGAGACGAGCAGAGATTAAAAAGTGGATTGTTTCGACTGTCTACCCTGCTTTAGAGGAATCTCCTGGTAAAGAGGGGTGGATATGGTTATGTGGTACGATTGTCCACTATGACAGTTTTCTACAGATGGTTGTTGATGGTCATAAACTTGCAAAACGTGAAGAGCGTGAATATCCTTGGGATGTGACATTTTATCGAGCATTACAGGATGGGGAGTCTATTTGGCCTGAACAATTCCCAGTTTCTAAGTTAGAGTCTAAAAAACGTGAATTTATAGAAGCTGGCCTTGTAAACAAGTTTGCACAGGAATATATGAATGATGCTCGTGATTTATCATCAGCAGCGTTCAAAACAGATAGAATACAGTATCATGATGGAGCATTTAAGTCGATTGATAATTATTCGTATCTTATACTCCGAAATGAAGCAATACCAATTAATGTTTATATTGGGGTTGATATAGCGGCTACAGCAACACAACGTTCTGATTTTCAGGTTATTATGGTAATTGGGGTTGATGCTAACAAGAATCGGTATGTACTAGAGTATTATCGTGAAAGAATACCAACATTTGATTTACCACAGAAAATTATCGATATGGCTCGTAAATATACTCCTGTAAGACGAGTTACCATAGAAACAGTTGCTGCTCAGGAGATGGTACGTGATATGGTTACAAGAATGGCTGCATCCGACAGAAGATTGATACCAGGAATCTTTAAGGGTGTAAAACCACCATCAGGTATAAAAAAGGCTGATAGATTAGAAACTTCACTTGGCCCGATTGTAAATAGTAAAAAATTATATATTCGTAGGGAAATGACTGAATTGGTAGATGAGATGTTTGAACATCCTGTTCCTAAGAATGATGACCTTATGGATGGATTATACTATGCAGACTATTATTCAAAGGCCCCACTCAGTACTGCAATCTCTGTAACTGAGATGCGTTCTGGTAAGAAAGGTGGTAGCAAATTAAAGGGATATTACAACTGGATGACAGGTGCTAGGCGATAAAATGGAACTTTTAGACGATTTTAGCGTTTTTTCCTTTGATTGCAATGTATTTATATTTAATTTAACCTCCAAGCGTAAGTCACATTAATATGGCATTAGAACAACATCCATCAGCAAAAGAGAACCAAGAACTGCATAGGCGGTGGCGGGATGCTCGAGCTGATTGGGAAATAGAAGCTCGCAGTGATATAGATTTCTATCATGGCAACCACTTTTCTAACGCTGAATCTGAGGAACTTCAATCTCGGAATCAGGCAGACGTTGCAATGGATAGGATATCACCTGCTATTGAAAAGTTAAAAAGCGTTATTACAGCGAAACCTCCTGTATTTACAGCAATTCCAAGAGAAGACTCTGATACTAAGGTAGCTTCTGCTTGGAGAACAATATTGGGTTATGTATGGCAGGTATCAAGCGGCGATGTCCATATGAAGGATGCTATTCATGATTACGCTGTTACGGGGCTCGGATATTTATATGTTTATATTGACCATGAAGCAGACTTTGGAAAGGGCGAGGTTAAGTTTACTTCAGTTAATCCGTTCCGTGTTTATGTACCACCATCGTCTCGCGATAGATTTTTTCAGGATGCTGATTCAATTATATTATCGACTATTCTGACTGGTGACCAAATTGTTAATTTATATCCGTTCTTAGGGGCCCAGATAGATGAGGAGACTGGAGAATTAGTACCAGGTCTCATTGAGGAGATTTCTTCATACTCAGAAGAAGATTTCCCAGAAGCTCAGAATAAGAATACTATGTCTATAAAGACTCCCGCTGAAGCGAAAGATTTAGATAATTTTAGTTCTGAAAAATATCAAATACTTGAAAGGTTCTTTAAGACCAAAGTACCGTTTTATCGTGTAGTCGATTCACGTAGTGGTGAAGAAATGGTTCTTAGTGATGAAGAGTTCGCTACCTTTCTAAAAGAAAATCCCGGTGTGTTTGAGCGTGGGTTAATGAGTTTTGAAGAAGTTCTTCAGACTCGCATTGGTGTTGTCGCGACTGTTGGTGAGGTTGTTCTATATGAAACTGTTCTCAATACTGATGTTTATCCTATTGTTCCTTTACCGAATATATGGTCAGGTACTCCGTATCCAAAATCGGATGTATCAAGAACTCGACCAATGCAGAGACTACTTAATAAATTATGGTCTCTAGCTTTGTCACACGCTCAAGCTTCTGCCGGGTTAAAACTTTTAGTTCCTTTGGGAAGTGCTATCAATGGACTTGACCAGTTAGAAAGAGACTGGGCAAATCCAAATGCAGTCATTGAAATTGATACTTCTCAGGGTGAACCACATTATCCAGCTCCAACACCGTTAGCTTCTGAGTTCTATCGGTTGATTGAACAAGCTGAGTTTTATATAGATTTTATCTTTGGTCTTCCTGAGATGATGCATGGATTTGCTGAGAAAGCTCCTGATACAGTTCGTGGTACGGAACGTATGATGATGTTAGGTTCTGAGCGTCCAAAGTCAAAATTAAGGGATATTGAATTTAGTGTTAATATTATTGGAAGGTTGTTGTATTCATTCTCTAAGGGTCATTATACATTCCAAAAGATGTTTCGATTGATACAACCAAATAACAATATTAATGAAGTATCTGTGAATATGTTGTACAGCGATATGAATCAAACAGTAATTGATATTGCAAAAGACAGGAACAATATTGGACAACATGACGTTAGAATTGAACCAGGTTCTACATTACCAACAAGTAAGTGGGCTGAGTATGGTGTATACTTTGAAGCTTACCAGGCCGGGTTGGTTGATAGAACAGAAGTATTGAAGAAGAATCCAGAGATATTCGATAAAGAAAGTATTTTGTCACGAATGAGTGAAATTGCTCAGTTGCAACAAGCTAATGAACAGTTGCAACAGCAAGTTAAAGAATTGCGGGGAGACCTGCAAACGGCACAAAGGGAGTCTGTCCAAGACAAGAAGAGGGTTGCGGTTGAGAAATTCAAACGAGACTTATCTGAAGTACGGTCAGACGCAAAAGCAGAAAAGAAAGTGCAAACAAATAAGTTTGCCGATACAGTGAAGTTCGAGTTGGAGAAATTGAAGCCTATTGTAGAAAACATGCAAGAAGGCGCCGGTTCTGCTCCTGAAGAACTCGAAACATTGTAGAAAGGAGAATCATGGAAGATTACATAGCTGAAGCAAATTCCAGCGAGGGCGTTATTGATGACGTTATAGCTGGGACTGATGAAACCAATCCTTTTGCTGATGATAATAGTGCATTTACTGAGTCGGGATACGAAGGTGTCACTCAGCCTGTTTCGGATAGCGAGACTTCACACGTAGACTGGGAGGACGAAAGCAAAAAGTGGCAATCATTATATGATAAGTCACAGTCAAGTTTGACTAAGCTTGAAGATGCTCTTGGTACTGCGGTGGAGATGCAGCAGAACAATCAGGCCGCAACTGTTAATCAGCAGAGAGAACAAGTTCCACAGGTATCCGAGGAAGAATTTAATCCTTGGGACGCCTATTACAAGCCGGATTCGCCGTCTTATCAAATGAGAGTATCTCAGGAGAATCAGTCGGTGTCACGTGCTATTGAAGGTCATATGTCTCAAATGAATGAGAATATTGCCTTGAATAACACAATAAATGAGTTAAAGAACGTTCATAAGATGCCCGATGACGATGTTAAAGAATTTTTACAGTTCGTTACCCAACCGAAAGAAAATGTCGGTTTGGATAACCTTGTAAAACTTTGGCAGGATGTCAACGGTAAAAAAGCATCTCAAGGCGTTTACGACTCACTTGAAGCGGTAAGAGCTTCCAAGAAAGCTCCCCCAAGTCCTGGGGCCATACAAGGCCAAGACTCAAGAACTCGTCCAAAAAATGAGGAGGAGTCAGCTTGGGATGGAATTATGGGAGCAAATGTTCATGGAAGATTACCGTAAATCTTAAATAACAAAGGAGTGTAAAATGGCAATTAATCAAGGTGGAGTAAAATCTACGGATGTCGTCCAAGCTTCGTCATATAGTCACGCGGCTGCCCATGGTACTACGCCTGATGTAAGACGATTATATAACTTTGGAGACAGAGTAGCAGACCTCTCACCAGAAGAATCGCCCTTTTTTGTATACTTAAGCAAAGTAAGTAAAGTACCTACTGATGATTCAGTATTTCGTTACTTGGAAGACCGTTCTAAAATCGACTGGACTAGTCGTGATTTTAGCCTAGATGGAAATGTAAATGGAGGTTCTGCTGTTTCAGCTGGAACAACATATACAATGGCAGTTGATGATGCTGCTAGCTCACCCGCTTCTATCGATTGGTTAATAAAAGGAATGGTTTTTGCAGTAGAGACTGCTGATGGTAGCGCTGAGGACGCAGCTGATAAAGCAGCTGCTCAAGTTATTGTTAGAGTTGAATCTGCGCCAGTAGATAGTGGAGCTGATACTACCTTTACAGGTAAAGTTATTAGTGTTTCCCATTCTGATGGTGGTACAGATTATAATAAACTGCAAGACAATAATAGATGCCAAGTTATTGGTACTTCTTTTGCTGAAGGAACTGGAGCTCCTGATGTTTGGTCAAGTGAAATAGACGACAATTACGGCTACACGCAGATTTTCAAAACTGCAGCTGAAATGACAAATACAGCAATCGCTACAAGATATAGGGGTTATCCTAATGAGTGGCAGCGTATTTGGGCACTTAAGCTTCGTGAGCATAAGGTCGATATTGAACGTGCCATGCTTTTTTCACAAAAAGCTCGTCAGGGAAGCATTCAGTATACAGAAGGGCTTGTTGGACACATATTAGTTAATACTGACGCTACAGATTCAGGCGATTTAAGTTATTCATCAGGTAAAGCATATTTGCGTTCTCTCGCATCTAGCGCTTTAACCTATGACCAACTTTTATCAGACCTTGAAGTTGTGTTCGACCCAGCAAGGGGTGGAAGTGGGGACAGACTTGTTCTCGCTAGTCTACCAGTAATTACTTTCTTTAACAAACTCGGTGACGGTGCATTTATGGATGCTTCTATTGGATATGGTGGTGCCAGCAGGTACAACTTTGACAAAAGAGAAGGAGCGTTTGGACATAAGATAATGACCATCGAGACCGTTCATGGAGCGTTGCATCTTGTAAAAGAACCTCTGTTCCGTGGCATTTCAAGTGGATTTATGCTGTTTGCTGATATGAGCAAACTTGCTTATCGTCCTCTTGTCGGAAATGGTATTAATCGTGATACTTATATTACGACTAATGTTCAATCTGACGATGAAGACCTTCGCAAAGACATGATTCTTACTGAAGCTGGTCTTGAAGTGACATTACCAGAGTCTCATATGATGTATAGCATCGAAGACTTGTAAGGAGTTTAATTATGAGAGCTGATTATTTGAATGAAAATAGTGGTGTTAGTGATTTAGCTAATAAGTATGAAGTTATTACAGTAGCTCGTACTATGACTGCTGCGGATTCAGGAAAGGTATTTGGTATCGACCAAGATAGTGGTGCATACGAAATTACTTTACCTTTAGCAGCTACAGCTGGAGCAGGTTGGAACGTAACATTTATTAATGTAGATGTTGGTTCTAATGCTGTAACCATCGCTAATAATACGGATGAAGATACTATCGTAGGATACACCTCTGGTGGTGACGGTGGAGCAGGTTCTTCCACCGATTCTACAGCGGTAGATGAAATCGTATTTATTAGTGGTTCGCAATTAGGCGACAAAGTTGATTTGTTTTGCGATGGTGTATATTTTTACGCCAACGCAACAGCTCATGATGTTGCTCATATCACTATAAGCTAACCTGTAAAGGTTGACAGTTTTGTAGAACTGTGGGGTAGGTCGTATAAAGGACTTGCCCCAAATCTACTAAGAATTTTAAAATTGGAGAAATTATGGCTGTTTATGGTAATGTAAAATGTAAAGTGTTTATTCACCCCGCAAATCCTAGTATAGAAACTGGAGATGTTGGAACGATTGCAAGAGATATTAAAGATTATGTAGATACTTTAGATTCGACAAATAATAAAGTTTTATCTATTACCCATACTCAATTACGTGGTGATAGAGTTATGACTGTAGTTGTTGGTGGAGCTTAGTGTCTGAATGTCAACATTGTGACCATCCAAATGAGGGTGGTTGGTTCTTTTGTAGAAATTGTGGGAGCAGAGCTCATCCACCAAAGTTTACTACAAACTCTTGGATGCGTGGGGAGCTTTCAAGTAGAACTGATGTTGAATTAGGGTCTATGTCATTAGAAGACAGTACAAATAAGATGGCGGGTAATACCATGAATCAACGATTAAAGGATTTAGGAGTCAGACCATTATGAGATGGGGAAAAGGATTAAGTACATTTAAAAAATGTACAATGACTGAAGGAAAACGTAATAAAGAAATGGAGTCTAATAATGCCTTACGGGAAAGGTACATACGGAAAGAAACGTGGAAGACCGCCGAAGAAAAAGAAAAAATCCAAAAAGAACGGTAAAAAGAAATAGGAATTACTAATGGCTGGTACATTAAAAGTTAAAATACAAGAAGATATTATACTTAATAATCAGGACTATGGCTCTAAAAGAGTACTAGAAGTTGGGAGTATTGCGTCCATAGTAAAAAGAATTGTCAATATAGGAACTGACGAGATTGGATTACTTGGATTTGGGGCAGCTTATAATACTGAATTATCTAAAACATATCTAGCAGGTCAATTCGATGAGGATGATGTTAGATATATAAGAATTACAAATTTAGATAGTACTAATCATATTGCATTGGTATTAAAAAATGAAAACAATGATGAGTTTGGTGTAAAAGTTGATAAGGGATGTTCTTTTTTATACTGTGCTGATTTATCGGGTGGAGTAAAAGATACTATGGATTCTGCTGATGCCGCTGGGATAACTCCTGATTCATTTGGTGATTTAGTTGACATAACTTGTGCTGCTAATACAGCTGCTTGCGATGTTGAAGTCTTTGTGGCGAGTGCGTAATGGCGACTTTTGAATCTCAGGTAGAAGGTTTAACAAGCATTTCAATAGATGGTAGCAGTGCTCCAACTCAAACCGAGTTAACTCAATTTCTTACCGATGGGGCTAAGGAAATTATTAATGTATTGCCTCCCAATCTGGTAGATTTATGTTCATCCTCGCAGTCTTTCACCTCTGGTACTGCAGATACATTGAATACTGGTAAAGTTCTTCGTGTATTTAGAAGTGATGGTGATATTAAACAGCCATGCAGAAAAGTTGATGCCATGCAGAAGGGACGTTTTTCAGATAGTGAAGATATGAATTACGCTACTGTTACAGACCCAGTTTATTATATAGAAAATAATAGTTTAGATGTTTTACCTGTCGGTGGTTCTGCTACGTATTCAGAAGTTCAATATCCAGTTGTTTTATATGGCGATTCTGCTATTGGTGGGACTTCTTTAACTGGAGTAACAGCAACGGATGCTGACCCAACTGTTTTTACTAAGTCAAGTCATGGTCTTTCTACTGGCGACGTTGTAAAGTTATCTAATTTTAACGAGATGACTGAAATCAATGGAATGATTGGAACTGTTACTAGTCTTAATGCAAATACCTTTGAGATAGATGGAGTATCAGCAGACCCGGCTGAAACAACAGGTGGGAATGTTGTAAAACTAGGAGGGTTCCCAGATGAAGCTGAATATTTAGTTCCATTATATGCAGCTGTTAAATCTCTGCAGAATGCCATGGGTAATAAGACCAGCGATTTACCAACTGATTTATCAATTACTGCTGTTCCTCCAGATGTACCGACAATAACGGCATCAACAGTTAGTTTTAGTACGAGTGTACCTACATATTCTAAACCAAGTTTAACAAGTAGAGTTTCTTTTAATAGTTATTGGACATTAGGAGATTTTGGAGATAGTGACCCAGGTGTTTTAACTATTAGTGTATCAGCTCCTGGTATATCAATATCTGCCCCAGGTGTGACAACTACTGCTAAAGGTGATATTAGTGGAGATGTTCCTTCCTATACTCCTCCATCAATAACTAACGCTGCGGATGGTTCTATGGGGAATGATACTGATATGGATATATCTGAAATGAGCACCGCTACTTGGACTGCATTAGACTATGATTTTGATAATGAAAATATTGATTTTTTAAAGTGGTTTCAAGTTGTTGGTGATTATATACAAAACGAAGAAGATACTGAATTAGCAGCTGCTCAAATACAAAAGATAAATACATATATTTCAGCTTATCAAACAGCTATGCAAAATAGATTAAATACTTTTAATAAAGATAATGTTAAATATCAAGCTAATATTCAAGCTGAAATGCAAAAGCAACAACATCTTGCAGCTGAGAATACACAAGAAGCCACTCAAACTATGGAGGCTTTAATACAAGATACTCAACTAGAACTTCAAAAGTATCAAGCTCAAGTGAATGATGAAGTGCAAGAATATGGACAAAAGTTAGCTCGTTACCAATTAGAATTAAATACAGTTTTCCAAGCATGGCAAAAAACTGAAAGCGATAGTTTGTCTCAATATCAATCTGATATTCAAAATGAATTAAATGAGTTCAATAAAGAGAATACAGCCTATCAGGCACAGTTACAAATATCTATACAGAATGCTCAGTTAGAAGATGCTGAAGAAGCTAAAAAACTCCAGAAGTATGGGTCTGAGTTGCAACAGTATCAAGCTGAAGTAAATGCGGAAGTTCAGGAGTTTACAAACAATATTCAAAAACATACGGCAAACTATCAATGGCTTGACAGTCAATATCAGAAACTTTCAACTGAATATCAGCGTGGGGTGCAAATGTTGACGAGTGGTGGGATATCTCCACCGAGACAATAGAAAATAATGAAAAGAAGTGGCTAACGAGAAAATAAAATACTCAAACGGATGTTCTCCACAGGAACTTGATTCTACAAGTGCGAGATGGTATCAAGATAGTGATGTTGGTACGAAGCTTTCTGGTAGTGCTAATGTTTCAATGGGGAGTGGGACATTAACATACCAATCTTCAAAAGAGATTACAAGCGCGGAATCAGCTTTAAGTAGTAAAGATTT
>Ga0208299_1002465_pt1 | contig 12484 bp, 21 predicted proteins | sample 15_taG_FD_184089 | JGI IMG/M metagenome (GOLD analysis project Ga0208299, IMG submission 184089) | Marine viral communities from the Subarctic Pacific Ocean - 15_ETSP_OMZ_AT15312 metaG (SPAdes) (version 2) | ecosystem: Environmental > Aquatic > Marine > Oceanic | place: Pacific Ocean | collected...
CCATTGTGTGGGTGCATCAGGATGTGCATCACTTATAATTTTAAGTATCTTATTTTCACTCAAACCGAACTTACTCGGTCTGTTCACTACATGTTTTATATGGTAATTATTAAAATCAGTAGTAGAGGTATGAATCTTATTCTTTAATGTCCAACCCTTGACAAATTTTTGTCTTGCTTCCGAGATGTATTGCTTAAATGATTTCATCTTCTGTTTCTTCTCTAAATTGTGCCATTGTTGAACCAATATTGGTTTTCTTAGCAATCCTACCCGACTTGAGATATTGTTCCCAATCGTATCTGTTGTATATGTCCGCGCCGCCAACTTCCATTTTTGGTGCATATGCATCATCCCACAATTCAATACCATATTGTTTATCAACTGCTCTTGCAATCTTGAGCATTCTTTTGGGTGATGGGGTGAGTGTGTCGCCAATGCTGTTTATACCTTTGTCAAATACTATTGGATACCATCCCTTCTTTTTCATGAGGTCACCAAATGCATTGTCCCTGTCTATATTGCCCTTCTTTATGTCATTGAAGATTTCTGCGCCAAAGTCATCACGATGCATTTGATATCGCTGCCTGTGACTTCCGTATTCATTATGAATATAATCAATAACATCTTTCTCCTTGAGTTTAAATTTACTCAGGTTGTTTGCCGCAAACTGTTGGTGGTATGGTTTAAACTTACCTTTTATGGGTGTTAGTTCTAGTTTACCTGTTTCAGAATTACCCCATCCTTTTAGACGAGGCATATATGCTTCTGTGATGTATTGCTTAAATGATTTCATCTTAGTTTAATTTTTCTTTTCTTTTTCTTGTTCCAAGCGGCAATCAATTCACGGGCATTCGCCAAACCTCTTGTCTTGAGTTTGAGTTTACCGTTAGATATTGCATCCATTGCAGACGCAAGAAAACTAAATGGGTCATCGTGTTTATCGATAAGGTCCACTAGTACTGATGCTTCTGTGATGTATTGCTTAAATGATTTCATACATAAACCTTTGCGTGTCCTTCTTGGAGCAACATATCATTTAAAGAAGTGTCGGTATGTTCTGGTAGAAATATAGTTCCCAATATTCTACCATATTTGCCTTTTTTGTCCAGTTCTGTTTTGATGCGAAACTCTTCGACCCCAGCAAACAATTCTTCTACTCTTTCTTTAGCGGCAAATCCTTTTGACTTTTCTTCTAAATCCTTAGTTCGTATTTCTGGAGTGTCTATACCTTTGAGTCTTACTCTTTCTTTTACAGTAATATTAAAGCCTAAATCAATATAACAATCAACGGTATCACCGTCTATGACTCTATCAAGTTTTGCTTTATATTCGTACATTATGGCGATAAATTCTGTAATGCGAATAATTTAGGAATCATCCATATTATCATTTCTTTCAGGTCTTCAGACAGTGAATCTATCCAACCATAAAACCATTCTAGAATATCATCACGATACTGCAAATCTATTGGTTGTTTACTTGTTGGATGAAACATTGCCGGCCGTTCAGGCATAGGCTCATTTAGCATATAATCCAGAGCATTGGGGGTAATAATTGGTGTTTCTGTGATGTATTGGTTGAATGATTTCATCGTGGTATCCTCTGTTGTTGCATCATCTGGTTGTTGTTGAATTCGTCATCTATTAGTTCAAGAGAACCCTTCTCTGGTTTCTCAAATGGATTATCAACACCTTGGTCTAGATGTTTTAGTATCTCTGCGAGTCGTTCTTCAATCATGTCTACCTTTGGTGCAAGTACACTCTGCGTTGCTTTGATGTCGGTGAGGTTTGCATCGATTCTTTGGTCGATTGTCTGTACACCGTTCCACAACTGTAAGGCTGCACCCATGAACACACTTGCAACCAATACGGTTACTGCATTACTTACGATTTTATTCCAGTCCAATTTCATACAAATATGTATGTCTATAGACCTTTATAGTGGTTATGGTACAATATATGTCCTAATGTTTGACCTGCCAAAATGTCTATAGGATAATGTACAGATGCCAATAATCTAGAATTAGATATTTTATTATTAATTTCTGTAAATGCCGTCCTATGACCGACAAATTTCTCGGTCAAATATAGGGTAATAAACATTGACTGTGAGGCATGTCCAGATGGATATGATGGTGTTTCTGATACTTCACTTTCTCTATAATATTTGTTGGTTACAGCAATTCCAAATTTAGGCCCTAATTGGTGTGGTCTGGGTCTATTAAATCTAATCTTTTCTCTCATCGTGATAGTTTCCACATTTTCCACCAATTCTTCTATCTCTTCTTTATTATATTCTAAATTATTATTATCCAAATATTCATAAAAAGAATTTAGAAAATTATTATCATATTTCTTTATAGATTCAATATCTTCATCTGTCAATCTACTATTGATTCTTTCTAACAATTCTAATTCTGTTTCGGTTTTTACACTAGTATTTTCAGGTGGTTTGGGTAAAAATATATGATTTTCATCAATGTTAAATAGTTTATTTACAGGTCTTTTAGAATTTTCTGTAAGGTCTTCTGTGATAGACCCCCATATAATATCCTCCACCAGTTTACCTGATTCAAAAGTTTTAAATTGTTTAAAAGAAATAACCATGTTTGTTATATTTATGTAAATTTATGACTTCATTTTTTCTAATATAAATACTAATAGAAAGGAATTATTATGATTATTGCAGGTATAGATTATAGTTTAAGAGGTCCATCGATATGTGTATATCATGGCGAGGAAGCAGAAGGTGAATTTTCTTTTGAAACTTGTTCTTTTCATTATCTTACAGATACAAAAAGATACTCCAAAACCTTTTTAGAAAATATTCATGGAGAACCTTTTAGTATAGTTGAAAGTGATTTATCTCGATATGACACAATTTCTGGATGGGCTTGTGATACAATTTTAAAATATGGGTGTGAACAGGTAGCACTAGAGGGGTATTCTTATGGGTCAAAAGGAAAAATATTCCACATTGCCGAGAACACTGGAGTTCTAAAATATAAACTATTCCAAAACTACATTCCTGTTGATATAATTGCTCCAACTACTATAAAGAAATTTGCTACAGGAAAAGGCAATGCAGATAAAGAAATGATGCATGATTCATTTTTAATAGAAACAGGTAAAAATCTTAAAAAGATAATTACCCCACTTAAAAAGAAAGTATCAAATCCTGTTTCTGATATTGTAGATTCTTACTATATTTGTAAGGCGTTTCACGAAAAACTTAATCCTTAATAATTATTTATGCCAACCGTTCTTGATTTTTATTCTAGCAATAATACTTTTGGTTATTGGACTCGTCAACCTTGAAGCAATACCATCTTGACCAAAGATTTCTTTTCTCTCTTTATCTGTAAGTCGTTCCTTCATTGCTTCCACAAGTTGAACAATCTCCAATGTTGCTTTTTCAGTGTTCTTACCATTAAGTAACATATATCCAACAATAACAGCAGTCAATAAGAATCCACCTATTAGAACATACAGTCCTGCCTGTGCAATTTCTTCCATGTAAAATTGAGATGCTGATGCAAATCCTACCGTCAAGAATCCTATTCCTAATAGTGTTGCACCGAGTTTTCTAGAAACCCAGAACATTACAAATGCACCACCAATAATCATTGCAAATCCTATAACAAAGAACAGAGTTATAGAATTATAAAGATTTTCAAGTGCTTCTTTCCTAACCTCTCGGTCGGACTGTTCGTACTCTTTCACTAGGTCTTCGAGTTGTTCTATCTGTCCAACTGCGGCGGCCACTCTGTTGTTCGCTTGTTCCAAATCTTCGAGTGATTCGTCTATCCTTACCTGTTCCTTTTGTGCATCGTCCACAGTTTCCTTGATTGCCTCCGCGGAATCCTCTATGCTTTCTAGAGTCGGGTCGATGTTGTAGTTTTTGTCCTCTGGAACTAGTGCGATGTCGTTCAGAATTGAATTTGCTTGGTCGTCTATCGTTTCCAAGTCGTTCCCAATCACCTCTGATGCGTTTGTGATTTCGTCTGTCTGTTCTCTCTGCTCCCTTACGGAATCCACGACTGTGCTTGATGTATTCGCTGGACTTTCGTTGTTTATCTCTTGGAACATTTCGCATCCGATTGTTGTCATCAACATTGCGAACATTACTGCGGTTATTGTGTTTTTCATTCTTTACCTCCGAATCTGCGTTTGCACTCACACATGTTAAACTAATTACTAATAATATTAATATTGTTTTCATTTGTTCCCCTTTGTTTTAGATTTATAAAAATAAGACATTTCTCCATTTTTGTTTCTTAATATAACATCTTTTGTTGGATTCCTGTGTATATATTTTCTAATCTTTTTATTGGCATCATTGTCCATATCTAGTGTATTGTTCCACTTTTCATATTTTTGTCTGCTTGGAGAAATGTGTTTAATATTATAATCTGAACTGACATTATTTGATTCTATATCAAACACTGCCGCCCCTGCAAATGTTTCTGGAGCGCCTTCTATATCTTCACATAACTTTTCAACTGTTGACTTACTAATAATAATAGATTTTCCCGAATTCATATGTAATACTTCATATAAATTGATACCTTTAAAGTCGGTAAATGGTTTCGTGTCATTTCTTATTATAATTATTTCACCTTCATTTAAGAATTCGTAATCTGGTGTAACAATTTCTTGTGTAGTAATATAAACTCCTTCAGAAAGTTTATCATCGACAATAACATCTTCAAAAATAGCATCAGAATCGTGTTCTACATTATTTTCAAATAAGTAATTTACTATAGACTTAACCTCATCATCATTGTTACATGATTCTTTTAATAAAAATAATGCGGTCGCATAACTACCAAGTTTACTTTTTACTCCTGGCACTTTCTGTAAAAGTTTTTTAATATTCCATATTAATGTATGAAATATAGTATACGCAGCCTTTTCTTTTCCTGTTGTAAGGTCTTTTCGTTGCTTTAATATATTACCTTTATCGTCAATTATTCCCAACTTAAACGCATCAGTATCTTTATATTCTTGGGTTAAAATTTTAATAAATTTATAGGCAACAAAAAAATCAGTAAATTCTAATAGTTGTTTTTTATTGTCCATTGTTATATTTCTCTAAGTTTATTTATAACTTCTTGATTGAGGGGAACATTAATTAGAGTAGATTCTGGTATATTACTCATATCTTCTGGTATATAATTCAAATATATTAAAAAAGTTTTCAGTATAGAATGCATATCTTCTTCAATTTTATAAAATAATATTCTTGTTGATGCATAGGGGCCAAATACATTGTATAGAATTATAATATGGTTAAGAATAAGCCTCTCTCTAAGAATACCGTTGTTTTGATATTTTCGAAAGAGGCGTTTTATATATTTTATTCTGTTTAGGTCTTCTTGAAATTCATCCATTCCAAGACATTGAGGGTTGTCGTAATACTTCATAGCAAACATTATAAAAGTATTTTCACTTAACTTGTCTATTTTTTTCATTAATAAAGTATCCATTTCAAAAATTCTCAATTAATTATTTCACTGTAGCAGATAATTTATACAGACTATCTTCATCCCTATTAATATCAAGTGTCAATGTCAATCCAGTTAAACCATCATCATTATCCCATTCATCAAACGGAGTATCGACTTTCTTACCAAAGTCGGATGTTGCTTTACGCAATTTAGTTGAAAAAGTACCTTCTCCCACAACAGCATCTGGTTCTGGAAGGTCAAAATCTAAATTTACAGTATTAAGTTTAACTTTAAGATTTGTTAATGCCGCATATGGGTCCATATAACTTTTTCCTGCCAATTCATATGAAACTGCCTGAGAAATAGCATTTACTGTTGCGTTGTTGGACTTATCTACTTTATATCTTGGATACCCCTCTTTAGGAGAAACCAACGCTGACTGTTCTCTTATATCTTTATATTCTTTCATTGTGAATTCCTAGTTTTCTTTGCAAGTCTTTCCCATTCCTTTACATCTCCACTTGTTAATGGAGCATGTGATTTACCAACCTTGGTCGCATTGTTTAAATGTCTTTTATAAATCTCTTGTTCACCTTCTAATGTTTTTGCTGTTCTTGCTTCAACACCTGCTGATTTGGCTGATTGTTGCAAATGCGAAGACAAAGAATATCCTGTTTGATTACCACCAATAATATTAGAAATATCACCTAATAGTGCTTGTGCCTCGGGCGATGTGTCCGTAAACGAATTCTGTGGTGCTGATGAATAACTAAATTCTGGTCCTGGTTCACTCATTGTTAAAACTCCTTGTTCTTTCTATCTATATGTATATATAATCTCATACTCGGGCATTTTCTCTTTTCTTTTGCCGTTCTTCTCTTTCTTTCTCTCGTTCCTTCATAGAATCATCTCTACCTTTGGCAGTATCAATTTCTCTCTCTTGTCTTGATTTTACCCTCTCATTCTCAGTCTTATGTCGTTCTTTTACACGACCTGAGATGTTAGTTTGTTCTAGGAATTGTTTAAACGACTGTATCATGTTTATTGTCCCGGTGTCTTAGACTTATGATATTTAGTTGCTCTAGGCGTTCCATCCTCTAATGGTTTGCCATTTTCTACTTTTCTACAAAAACTTCTATTCTTTTCTTTCTTTTGTACTCGTAAGTTTTTTACATCATTATTTAGGGGATTCCGGTCTTTGTGGTCTACATCATTACCATCACCTAGTTTAACAAGACCTTTTGCCGCCATTGTTCTTCTTGCTTTATTTCTACTACTTCGTTTTTCTCTCTGTTCTTTACTTCCCTGATAATTATCATATTCCATTCTATAATCTCGTTCAGCAAGTTCATGAGTACCTTTTTTAAGAACACCACTCTTTTGTAGTTGTGCAGTAGCAATGGCATATGCTTTACTCTTACCCATACCTTCTGCTTGAAGTTTTTTAACTAGATTTTCTAATGCCTGCGGTTCAGTCAAATATTCAACTTGTTCGTTTTTATCTCCACCACCTTTAAGTTTGGCAATACGCTCTCTTTCTGACGCTCTAATTCCAGGCAAAAGTTTCGCCGCAACTTTAGCAATCCTTGCTGGTGAATATTTTTTCTTCATCCGTTTTGAAATGGCTTCTTTTTCTTGATGACCCATTCCTGACCACGACCTACCCTTGAGCATTTTCTTTCTGAATCCCATGATGGCGGTTTTTTGTGCTTTCTTTTTAAGGTCACCTGTACCTTTCATTCGCCTTGCTTTGATTTTTCTTTTTGCAGCCCGCCTCTTAGCAGTTCTCTTCGCAGCCCTTGCCATCTTTCTACGAGATTCTATTGAAAGTTCGTTTAGCATATTTTCAAAACTTTCGTCAATAGATTCTATTTCTATTGCAGGAGAAGTAACTACACTACCATCCTCTAATTTCACTTGGTACATCTCTGTCCCTGCTTCATCTCCCAAGAATTTTGATACTACTCCCTTTTTGCCACCAACAATAACTGTCTTACCCAATAGGTGTGATTCATCTAGTTGATATGATTCTTTCAACCCAAGTGCTTTTACCCAATGGTCTACACTTGCACTAATAATATTACTACTGATATTTCCATAAGAGATGTCTTTAGGATTATTTGCTTTGGCCTTGGGTGCAACAACATCAAGCATCATCTTACGCAATTTATTGTCGATATTATCTGCTGATAACATAATGAAACGAGTCTTACCACCCTTTGAACGAACAGTAACTTTACCTTTTGTATATTTCTTTGCTACTTGCTTTACTTGCTTTGCAACTGCGGCAGTGTTGTCTTCATCTAGTTCAACGGATTCTTTCAACTCTGAATCATAAGACGATGCCAGTGGAATCCCCACCATCCTATTATATTTTCTAATTTTCTTCGTATTCTTTTTTTTGCGTTTTCTCTCACTTCTACTAAACTTATCCATCTTTAGTTTTCTAAGAAGACTTCTTTCGGCAAGAGTATCGCCAATTTCACCACTGAATGTTCCTGCGTTTACTTCAAGAACAAACTTCGCTGGTTCATTGGGAATGTGTGTATTTAAATCGTGTGGTTGCATCGTTTGAACATCGACAACAGTACCACTCTCGTTAATCCAAACAACATCCAAGGGAATGTATGTGTTCTTCATCCAGATTCCGTGGTAGTTCTCTTCGTCAAACACAAACAACATACCATCGTCATCGGACATAGACTTCTCGTACATCAATCCTTTTGCTCTGGTTTCATCTGTGTCTGCTAGTCTAACATTAAACCCTTGTTGGTTATTAACAGAAACATATTCTTCTTTCAATCCCATACCTTTTCGGATTGCTTTGAATAGTCCAAGTGATACTCTCTTTGATGTTTTATCTGGTACGCCGTTTAGAAATTGTTCAAATTCATCATCTTGTGCGGCCTTCCGCATCTTTGAACCTGACATGCCAACAACACCCTCTGCATCAGGGTCACGATGTCCTGCGGAGATAACTTCAAATGTATCGAAGTCATATCCGTCTTTGCCAACATATTTTTTCATCCCTTTTTGAAATTCTGAAACTCTATCTCCACCGACCATAAAATATACATTCTTGTATCCCTCTTTAGATAGGGATTCTAGAACATTAAAAGGATTTACTGCTTTCTTATCGTCTACAATGTTGGCTTTGGGAAACAACTTTCGCATATATAATACTTTATCCTTGTGCGAAAGTGGATTTTGTTTTACATCATGAGAAAGACTAGGATAAATTCTATGTTCGGCACGCCTTTTGCGTGCCTCTTTTATTACTTTGTTAATGAGGAGTTGGTGCCCCGATGTTGGAGGTTGAAACCTTCCAAATGTAAACACCACAGACTTGTTAGAAGTCTGTTCTAAAATGTTTACTATATCTTTGTAAGATTTCATTTCCTTCGAGATATGACCACCCCCTGATTGTATCCACATCGGGGGCCCCAACTCTCTTTTCCAATCGGTTAAGAATTAGACCAAGGTGCTTTTGAGTTTAACCATGTCCATAGTGGTTTACCAAACAAGGCACCCGATATAAAAATTACTGCTGAATAGCAGACTGTTCCTACTGTACTATTTAAAATTTCTTGCATATCTAACTCTCCTTTTTTCAAAAATGAATATTAATCTTTATCAGACGAAGATTTCTTAGTCTTAGTCTTCTTCTTCGCAGGTGCCGCAACTGGTGCCGGTGCAACAGGTGTTTTACCTCTAGATTGTGCAGCCCTATTATTCAAAAACTGCTCTACCTAGTTTACTATTATCTGTTCTTGCTACTTCTGCTCTTGTTGCCATCTTATCATTCTCCTTTGTTGGTTACTTGTTTATTGATTGTTCTGCCGTTGCCAATATTTTTTCCACCTATGAAACCAGCCCACTGGAGGCGGGGCAGTCTCTGGCCCAACGATGTCAAGGATGTCATCCATGTTGCCTGGGTCTAACATAACCAAACGAATCATGTCGTCCCAAGAAAAAGTATGTGGTACATTTGGGTCTTGGCCACCATCACCACCATCACCACCATCACCACCCACTACCTCGTTGATGACTTGATTACAAGTTTCGTTTAAATTTAAATAATCTTTATTGTTGATTCTTTTGTTTGACATGTAAATCTCCTTTTACATTATGTATGCCTTACTAACCTTTTACCCAGTTCTTTGCCGCATTAAAATTTTGTCTAGAAAATTCTAATCTATCCACTAATTTCAGTGCTTTTGTACCATAACGGTCAATTGCCACATACCCTTCTGGTGCAGTAACTTTAAATCCACCGTCTGTTCGTATAAATGTCCCCATTGACTTAACTTTTTCTAGTTTTCTAACAACAATTATCTTCGCTTCTGCCAAAAGTGCATGTAATTGGAATAGTTTATCAATTCTGCTACCATATGTGGACAAAAGTTTCATAGTTTTGTCTTTTTGTTGCTGTTTTTTGGTTATTGCGCGCTCAGATTTCAATGTATCGATACCTTTTTGCATTTTCGCATCTAGATAAGAACCAAAACCTTTAATATTTCCAGTAGAAACACCGCCTCTAACATTTGCATTGATATAAATTTTGATTTCAGCAATAAGTGGCTTATTTTTTATAAATTCATCTGCAAATCTACCATATTTGTTTGAAACAATGTCAATTTTCTTTATAAGTTTGTCAATATCAGCAGTTTCTTTTTTAGTCAGGGTAGCATTACCAGAAACATCTTTCAGATATGCATCTTCAAACCAAACAGATGGGGTTTTATTAAGTTTACTCACATCAACACCAAAAGAACCTTTCAATTCTGACATGGTTTTGCCTGTATAATTCGTATGAAACACAATTCCCATTCTTGCTGTCTCTATTTTAGATGCAAGGTCGGAACTTTTTGGTACTGCATATGTGATAGTATTAGGAGTGAAGGTAATATGTTCTTCTCCGTTAATGCTTTCTGTATTCAAGTCACTGTTCATAAACATCATGTCCCCTTGAATAACACCTTTAATTCCAAGTTTAGGAAGATGATTCAATGCAACATGAAGTCTATCTGTCAAACCACCACCATGATTTGCATCAATGTCTGCGTGTGTATAATTTATTTTGGGATTCTTATTGAAGACACTCTTAGTACCAACAAAGAACTTTCCGTTCTCTGGGTTTGTTCCACAAAAAATTGCTGGCGCACCATCCCATTTTACTGTTATATTTACGCCACTCTTTGTGTTTCCTCTGAGCATGTTTACAACAGACTTGAGAAAGTTTACTGCATCTTTTATGCCTTTTGTTCCTTCATTGAATACAGCATCTTCAAGATGTTCCATGTGAAGATTTTTAGATTCGGTTAGATATGACAAAAAGGCTTTCAATTTTTATCCCATTACTCTTACATCTTTATCTTTTGCCATCTGCCGCACACGGTCTTGAATCAAAGCACCCATAGGTGTTCTGTCAATCATTTTCCCTTGATTTGCCAGAGAAACCACACCATTCTGGTTTAATACTAAACCCGCAGTAGCATATCCATTACTTTCATCATTCAATAAATCGATTCTCATATCATGTGCAGTAAAATCTCCCAAATCACTTTGGGCTGTTTTAATGGTATCTCCTGATACATCTGGCACGCCTCTAAAAAATGCAGTAATAACTTTACTGTCAGCAGGACTGATGGTTAAAGATTCTTGTTCTGTGATGTATTGTTTAAATGATTTCATTAATATGTAATTGTGCGACCTTCGCTGTCAATGTCGGTGTTTTGACCAGGTCCGCCGCCATATCCGCCGCCGCCACCGCCACCGCCAGGGTTTGTGAAAAAAGGATTAATTTTTATGGGACTGGGAAATTTATATTCGCCATCGGGCCATTGAGGAGTGTTATAAAACTCACAACCCGGCGTCATGCAATCTTCGTGATACCAAGTACCTTCATCGTTTTGATAATATCCCTGACCGGCCAAGCATGCAATGTCGCCATCGCAGTACTCCCAGCAGTCTGGGAAACCGTTACAACCGCCCGCACTACCCGACTGTTCCTTCAAACAAGGTAGACATACATTGTTGATTGCTTCTTTTAGATATCTTTTAAATTTTGACATATAATATGTTCCTTTATATTTTATAGTTACAAATATATGTATAAAAAATCACGATGCAAAAATCGTGATTTTTAAATGGAGGCGGCCGGAATCAAACCGGCGTCTTCGCAAGTTCCGACAAGCGGCATTCTTACGAATCGATTTCTATCTCGCCCCCATCGATATCATCATATAAACTATAATATACTTGGTCAATATCGTATTTTTCCTCTATATCACAAGAATCTGGTCCATTAAAGTGTTTCATTAAAAGTCTAGACTTATATTGTGCTTGTTTTCTATCCATTTCTAGTGGTATACTAATTCTTAATTCGTACATTATTTGATTCCTTTGGTAATGGTGCTTCGTAGTAAATTTCTAATCCTAGTGCTTTTGCAAGATGCCATTCTGCTTTTGCACCACGACTAGTTTCAAATTCTGACATCATATACATTGCAGTACAATCTCGGCAAATGGCAACCAAATCTCTTTCAAGTGCTTCTCTCATAAACTCACGGTCTTCATAATCGGTTGCAGGGTCGAAGTCCATGTGTCCGTTTGGTGGTTCACCTTCTTGTCTGTCCATCTCCGCAGGATTGATTACAGTCCATCCCTGTCGTTCTAATACCCTTGCTTGTCTATCGAATGCAGGGAAGTTTCCATCTTCATATCCACGCATTGGGCCGGCAATATAAATTGTAGGTTTTCTATTTTTCATCGATATAATATTCTATTCAATTTCATATATTTTTCCAATCTTCTATAATACCAGATTTAGTATATAAATCCTCTTTATTAAACTCTGATTCTTGCCGTTCTTCTCCACGAACAGTTACAGTTTCTTCTACTTCTTTAGGAACAACAACATTACCAGATTCAATACAATCAAGTAGTTTCTTACGAACTTCTTCCTGTCCTTCTTCTGTGGACATATCTGGTGGAGGGGCGTTTTCCCTTCCAGTAAGAACATAAGGAACTTCA
>Ga0208299_1002466_pt1 | contig 12483 bp, 3 predicted proteins | sample 15_taG_FD_184089 | JGI IMG/M metagenome (GOLD analysis project Ga0208299, IMG submission 184089) | Marine viral communities from the Subarctic Pacific Ocean - 15_ETSP_OMZ_AT15312 metaG (SPAdes) (version 2) | ecosystem: Environmental > Aquatic > Marine > Oceanic | place: Pacific Ocean | collected...
ATCGAAGCAGGTCAGGCACGAGAACAGAAAGCACGAGAACAGGAGAGGGAAGATGCTAAAGGTCGATTGAGGGCTAAAGCTGAAGAACGTCAAGCCGAGCGCGACAGGGACGCAGCTCGTCGTAAAGAAGAAAATGCTGCAAGGGACGAGAATCAAAAACGGTTTGATGATGCAGCGGATAAATTGCATCAGGAAAGAGAAAAAAATCAAATCAAAACAGATGACTTGCAGGAAGAACTACGACAGGCTGAGAACCAAGGGAATTCGGAAAAGGCTGAATTGCTAGAACGGATGATAGCCGAAGCGAAACTTCGTGAGGAGAACCTCCGAAAAGGTAAAGAAGCCAGCGATGCTGCCAGAGATAAAGCCAATCAAGAAGGTGGTCGGATGGGTAATGTTACCGTCAATGTGACCACGGGTGCCGTCTCTGTTGGTCAACAAGAAGTCATGGGAGGCGATGGTAATTGGAAGTACGAGACGGTAGATGAAAACGGCAATGTGTCCTATAACGATCAACCCGGACAGGGTGATCCTTGGGGTGGCGGCTACGGCACTCCTCCTCCGGTTACTGGTGGTGGTTTTGGAACGACTACCAAACCGGGTCCCGGTCATAGCATTGATTCACCCGGCCAGCATGACGAGGATGGCAATGTGATAACACAACCACAACCTCAGCCTCAACCTCAACCTCAGCCACAACCTCAGCCACAACCTGAACCTCCAACTCCTGGCGATGAACAACCGAAGCCCGAACAGCCACCTGTGCAACAACCCGGTGGTGAGACGGAACCACCTACCGACCCTCGTGGCACAGGCACTGATGGCCGTGATGAGAAACCCGCTAAAGGTAAAAGGACGACGGTTCACCATCCTGATGGTAGTACTACAGTGACTGATGCCAACGGCAGAAAGTGGGATTATAGTCCCGATGGTAAAGTAACAGGTAAGACTGACCCTGACGGTATGAAGTGGGAATTCAACCCTGACGGTGGTATAACAGGTTCGACTGACCCTGACGGTACAAAGTGGGAATACGACCCTGACGACCCTGACGGTGGCCCAACAGGTAAGACTGACCCTGACGGTACAAAGTATGAAGTTGATCCTGATGGTAAAACCCGCAAGGTACCCGCTGGTGTACCCGGTACAGGGGCAGCGGGACATGCAGCCGCAGGTCAGATTGCTTCCAGTCAAAACCCTTGGCCGGGTGACTACAACACATTTATGGAAGGCATGTTAGCTGGTGGTCAGAATGAAGGCTTGGCCGGACTAGCGGATGCCGCTGGTGGTAGTGGCATGGGCGGTATGGGGATTGCCCAAGGTGGTGAAGGCGGGATGCAAGGCGGTGGTGGTGCGCAGACCACGGGGATCGTCAGAGGTGACGAAGGCGGCATGAGTGCAATGGCCCAGCTTGGTGCTGCGAGAGCCGCTGGTCAACCGGGCATGGTGGGTGCTGTAGGTGGTGGACAACCACAGGCTCAAGCCTTTCAAGGTAACGCCATGATGGGTCAGGTTGCTCAAGACCCATTTGCAGTTCAACAGAATATGGCTGATGCCGCCGAAGGTAAACCAGCCGGTGGACAACAACTAGAAGCCAAAGAACCGATTAACGCCCAGCAGATGGCTGGGATGATGCCGGTAATGCATAATGTATCCTCACCGAGAGTAGGATGGGATCAACGCATGGGCGGCATGTCAGCAGCAGATATGTTTGGCATTCACCAGACTGGTGTTGATAAGATTTATGGCTCTGGCGGAGCAATGGATCAACTCAATAGTGGTCGTGGCGGCGGTGGACTCGTTGCTGGTGGTGGCGGTGGATTCGATTCTGACTACACAGGAAGAGGCGCACCCGGTGGTGGTATGCAAGGCGGCGGTGGCGGTCTAGTCGCTGGTGGCGGTGGGGGATTTGATTCCGATTACGTCGGTAAAGGCGCACCCGGTGGTGGGATGGTGAATCCATATTCTGGACCCGGTGGTGGCCAAGGGCAGATACTTACCAGTACAGGTGGCTACGTCAATCCCAGCATGTTCCCCCAAGGTACGGGCCAAGGTGGCGGTGGTACTCTTCCACCACAAGTGAGCTATCCAGCATCGCAAGGTAACCAATGGGAAGGTTATGAATTCGCCAAGCAAGGCGGCGGCGGTCAAGGCAGTATGTATCCGAGCAACCCACAGGAATGGGTTGACCCAGACCGTGGTTTCATTACTAGACGTGCTAAAGAAGGTGAAGAGCTTCCCGTATCTTACAGTGCTGGCGGTGCGCCGGATGCTGGCATGATTGCCCAGAATCAACAGCGTGCTAGTCTAGCAGGACTAAGCAACCAAGCTAGTGGCGGTTCGCAGGTCATGCCAATGGGTACTAAACAAGGCATGGTACAGGCTCCTCAGAGTATGCCTATGGCTCCGGGAATGCCCTCCGCTGGACTCAACTCGTTAGCCACCAAAGCGAAGAAGCCCCGAAATATAACACTCAATCAAATGTACCGTAAGTAGGAACACCTTATGCCAATCAGAGTCGAACACGGACCAAACCTAGCACCGATTGGGCAGCTTGCTTATCGGACAGGGCAGCTTGAGTATCGTAACAAACGGCGTGCTGAACTCGAACGTATCGCCATGCAACAGGCTGAGATGCGTCAGCGGGCACAGCAGCAACAGAATCAGATCGCTGCCAGCTTACAGGGTCAGAAGATGTCGCATATGAATGCGATGCAGCGACTCGCTGTGGGTCAGCATTTTGGTCAGATAAACGCTGAACAGGCCAACCAGTGGAAGGTACAGGCTGATGTAAAGGCACAAGAGAACAGGATGATCTGGGGTAAGCAGTTGGGTCAGAACCAACTAGACCTTGCCAATATGAATGCTGGGATAGCGGATCAGAAAGGAATTGAGAAACTCCAGTGGAATCAGGAGTGGGCTGGGTACAAGCAAACACTTAATCCAACGGGTCAGGCGGCAATCCTTGAGAACGAGAGGTTAAGGCAGATAGAATTAAATTCGCCAAAAAATAACCCCGCAGAACATGGGAACATAAATGCTCAATTTGATAATAATAAACAAAACATAATAAATGACAAGGCCAATACAGTTGACGCAGAACTGCAACCAGGTGCCCAGTCGGTACATATTGCCCATTCACTGACACCTGACCAAGTTGCTGAAAAAGACCCAGAAATCCGTAAACGAAATGAGGCAATGGTTGGTCAACCAAAAGTGTATAAGACGGTAAAGGTTCGTAATCCGGATGGATCAGTAGTCTACGAGTACACACCAGCTACCACGCGGATGGTCGATATTGGTATGGATGGTGATCCACACATGGTCGAGGTTGATCTTACACCACAACAAATCCACGATAACACAACCACGGTAGTGACACGTAATGGACGGGATTATCTCGCACGACTCAATTCAACAAATGGGATGTACGAAGTTGAACTCAATGCGAAGCCAATAGAAACGGAAGAATGGAAGGCACAAGAGGCTGAACGGCAAAGGGCTGAAGCAGAGAGAGAGGCTAATAGAAAATGGGATCTTGAGAGGGAAAAGGATAGGCAGGATGTAATAGCAAATTACGAGGGTCCAGATAGTCATCCGGGCGAGGAGGCTCCGGCAATTGTCAGAATGGCTCTTGACCCAGTTGCGTGGCGTAACAACTTTAAATACCCAGAAGCTCCCGTTGAAGAAGTAGCTCCTGTAGCTCCTGTAGCTCCTGTAGCTCCTGTAGCCCCTCCAGCGGATGCCGGTGGCGTTAATATAGGACCACCGGGTGGTTTGCCGGGGCTTGGCCAGCCCATGCCTGCTCCTGAAGAACAATTCGCACAACAGGAACAGCAGCAACAGCAGGACCGACAACAACAACGTGATCCTACGCAAGCACTAGGAGATGTTGGTAATCCACACCCTGACCCAGCCACAACTCCTGTTGGACAGTATTTCCAAACAGCAGATATGCCAACACCAATGCTTAGACAACAATAAGGAATAGATCGTGCCGGAAACGGAATACTTTTGGGGGGACGTGAGCACTGATGCCTTACACTCTCGATTCTATAAGTTCAAAGACACTAAGCCTATTACCTATGGTGATAAGTCTTGGGCGCACCTTACTCCTGCGAGACGTAAGGAGTTATGGGATGTTCACGGGGGTCGTCCTGGACATGAATCATGGAAGGCATTGTATCCTGATGACATGAGTCTTGGGAAGGGGATTCCCGTTGACACGGTTCGACGATCCCAGTTTATTAATCAAGGCTACACAGAGCAGGTAAGTAATGCTGGTCACCAACGTCCCAAGTCTGAATGGACAGAAGAGCAACAGCAATTAGAGCTTGAAGCATCTGCACCTAGAGCAGAGCCTCTCCCTTGGCATCGCACGGACTACAACAATGGTGAGAAGTTACAGGGTGCTATAGAGTGGATGCGTGAAAAAGTCCAGAATGATAATGACTTTAGGGTTGACTTGCGTGCTAAGGATGTAATGAAGGGATTAGTAACCCGATTACCCCTTGGCTTTGGCATACCAGAGTTCATGGAGGCATCGAATAGTTCTAATATTATCGACCGCATCTATGAAGACAAGGCTACAGGAGCAGACTACTTTAAGTTTGCCAGCGACATAGTACTTGAGGAGATGAAGGATAAAGACCCTACTATGACGAAGGCCCTTCGTGGTGCTTCTCAGATGCCTGCGTTCTTAGCTGATATGTACGTCACTGGTGGTATTGCTACAGGGATGAAAGCATTTGGCAGGAAGGGTCTTGCGATGATGGCAAAGAAGCTAGGCAAGGAAAAGTTCAAATCCTTGATGGCTAACATGGCATTCAAAGCAGCCAAGACTGTACTCCCTAAGGTAGCTGAGGCGGGTGTGTTTCCGGTGGTTCAATTTGGCGAGACGGCTGCTAATGCAATACCACAGCGTAACATAGAATTAGACCAAGACCAGATGACAGGAAAGATCAAGGGATTCAAGCAGACTGATAAGGAGCACCTAGCTAACTCCCTACTGCGTTCTGTCACGGATAAGATGATTGAGTATGGTGTTGAGAAGTGGACAGGAGAGACGCTGGTAGGAGGGTTCAGGGGTGCTAAGAACCTAATGCGTCCTGCGTCAAAGGGTGGTGCATCTGTCCCTCATAATCAAGCATGGGGTAACGCTGATGACCTATGGCTTGCAAAGGTAAAGGATGATACTTTCTATAAACTAAGTCCTTCTGGCAAGCAATCAGCCATTGGCTTTAATGGAATGTTAGGTGAAATCGGTGAAGAGCGAGTCACTGAAGTTCTCCAAGCAGCGAACATAGCTGTGTTCGGTAAGCTACCCGGTGCACGTGAGGGTGGTAATGAACGTGCTTGGGATACAATGGGCATGACGGGGGCAGCAATAGACTTAGCTGGACACACGACAGGGGCTGCTCCGTTGTCTGACAGGGACTTAGTTAATCGTGTTGACGATCTCAAGACAGGTGCGGCTACTGAGTTTGTGGCCTTTGGTGGTCTTAAAGCTGCTAGTGTGGGCAATGTAGGTGGTCAAGCTCGTGCTTGGGCTAGTGGTGAAGACTATAAAGCCCCTCCTCGTTCTCCTGATGCAAAATGGTATCAGGGTGATAATCCAACCGTTGCCGAGTACCATCCCGACAAGGACCCTGTTCTAGCTACTAGGGTAAGTCCTGGCATGAACAAGAAGGTTCAGAAATTATTAGAGAATGATGCTACATCACGCCGAGACTTTGAGGCTGTTAAGTTACCTGATGGCACATCTTTGCTGGATCACTACCCACGTCAGGCACAACGAGAGGGTTACCTAAAGGATATAGACCGTCTCAACGCTGAAGATGCTACTGCTGAACAGAATAGGGTTGATGCTCAGGCACGTCTTGATGCAAAGCGAGGAGACGAATTACAGGCAACAACCGACCTAGCGGCTCAAGCATGGGAGCAGGAGCAACGTGGTAGAAAGCAGGCTGAACTCGAAGAGACGTTTGCCCCAATACCTATAGAAGAAGAAGCCCCTGTAGAGCAGGAAGCACCGCCTGTTGAAGAGGATGTCGATGATACACGTAGTGCGGCAATGGAAGCGTTACAGGCTGAGGAAGCGGAGCAACGGGAACGTAGGACACCTGAAGAGCAAGCGATCTTTGAAGCTGAAAGTGCGGTTAGATTAAGGGAAGGCATTCTAGAGAAACACCCAAGTCCGAAAGCCGAAGAAAAACTAGCGGCAGCTAAGGACGAGCTAAGTAAGCTACAAGAGGCGCAAAGGGTTCAGGAATCACCTATTCAACTAACAGAAGATAGTCCGTCATCAATACCGGCTTTACATCATAGGGGTGTTTATACTTGGGGAGACTTTGAAAACCACGCCCCGACACAGGGCTACGAAGCCCTCGAACTCGCTGAAATCATGGGGATACAGCCTCCAGCGGCAGTAGAGGTAGCACCTGTAGAAGCCCAACAGGAAGCACCGTTGCCGGAGCCAGCGGTACAGGAAACACAACAGCCAGCCCCTGTAGCCGAGCACCACCCAGACGTTCCTAAACCAGAGATAGCAGAACGAGAAGCGGAGAACATTCCTGACCATGTAATCGATATAGAACAGGACAAGAAGGATACAGTCACTGCACTAGGGTTTAGTCGTGTTGACTTAATGCTCAGGTTCCCTGGCATGAACATTGAAGAATATGGGGACGGTGAATATAGAGTTAATCTTCCGAATGGCCCGATTCGTATCATTGGTCAAGAGGGTATCTATACTTCGGATAGTCAACTAGAAACCCAGTACAATGATCGTCTTGGTATGCAAAATTACCGTATCGATCCAATGGGTGGCCCAAAGCTGAGTTTTGAGCAGGTATTCCCTACCTTAGAATCTTTCATTAAAGACCATCGTGAGGGTCCAGGTAACCGTGGTCAGATAGAGACTCCTACTGACGCTGAACGAGAGAACGAGGCTACGTTTAATGTACTCGCTACGATACGTATTGCTAATTCTGATTTTCATAGGGCTAACACTGACCAGTTAGAAACACTTCAGCATGAGTTAGTTCACTATGCACACATTGGTGGTCTGTGGTCTAAGCCTGAGTGGGATGTTTTGGTAAAGAAGTATGCTCCTGATCCTGAAGAAGGCCCTAAGCTAACTGTACGTCAGCAGTCAGAAGCTATAGCGATGAAAGGTCAAGAATGGGGTGAACCGGGTCTTATGCAGAAGTTCACTGACTTGATTAACAAGACATTGCACCACGTAACTAAGGGGAAGGTAAAGCTAAAGCCAGAATCAGTAAAGAACCTGTTTTTCACTAGTGGATTCTACCAGCGTACCAGCGGTGGTGTATTCAGTGAGAACGTACTGGCGAAACGTGACGCACCGATGGCTATGGCAGAGGGAGATGTAAAACTAACAGGTGACCATAAGACTGCCTATGACTTAGGTCAGGGTGACCCTAACGGTACACGCATGTCTATTAATCTACGTATAGCAAAGTTATCGGGAAAGGAATATGAGGACTCTTACAAGAAGGGACAAGAGGCGTGGCATGAACGTAACAGGGAATACACAAAGAGACGGGAAGTAGAGAAAAGACATGACGCTGAATTAGAGCCACATCTTGACGTTTTAGACGAACATTTCACCGGACAAAAGAGACGCTGGATAACGGGTTGGTTTCGGAATGGGGATAAGGGTTTCAAGAAACGGATCATTAGTGAAGTAACGGATAACCCTGAAGTACAGGAAGCTGCACATCGAGTATTGCACCATAATTACAACACTCTGAACACAAAGGACATCCCCTTTGATGAGTTTATGGACACGGAACTCACTCTGTATCGTGGTGAACCTGCCCCATCAAAGAGTAAGAGCAGGGAGTTGGATACATTTGTTCCCTATAGCACACAAAGAAGTGTTGCAGAAAAGTGGACTGGCCCTGATGGTAGGGTCATGGAGTTACGAGTTAAGCCAAAGGATACATATGGTTCATTACTCAATACGGGTGAGTCAGAGGTTTTAGTTAAACCTGAAACAACACAGTTCCCCTTTGCAATGGCAGAGTATCTTGACCCTGAGAGCAAGGAGTTTGGCGACTGGCATAAGGATAGTTTTGACAAGAAACCAGTTTTCCATTCAACGCCTGAGCAGTTTGATGAATTTGACGTTTCCATGACTGAGGGTTCTCTTGGTATCCATGTTGGTAGCCGTGAACAGGCTATCGATAGGTGGAGTTGGTTACAGCAGGACTTCTTTGGTGACCTCCCTGCTAATGAGCGACCTGCGGGCAATCTAAAGTCTCTATATATACAACTTAAAAAACCCCTATTCCTTACCGATCATGGGGACTGGAATGGTAAAAACACGATACTCGAAATTAACGAAAAGTTAGGGACAAATCTTAAATGGGACAATGAGGCATGGGAGTCTGAGTCGAGTGATGCTGAGATTCGAGATGTGATAAAGTCAAAGGGTTACGATGGTGTAGTGTACACAAACAACTTTGAGGCTGTGACCGAAGGTTCAATGATGTCTTATATCCTGTTCTCTCCTGACCAGATACGACCATCGGGTGCTAAAGGAGATACTGTTCTTGCTAGTGCAGAGAGTGACGCATCACCACGGTTACCACGTGACCTCCGCTTTGCCTCACCTCGACACAATACCACACAATTAGACTTTGCCAGAGACTTAGATAAAGCCCTGTATATCATTGCAAAGTCTGGAGTACGTAGTAAGCGTGACGCTGATTACTTGGCATTTGTCCAAGAAGCATTCCCAGATAAGACAGAGGCTGAATTACGTGCAATGGGTATGGATGTGCGTGCTGTAATCAAGGATTTGGTCAGAACTTCAGTGACTGATGAAGTCAGGATACCATCACAAGCTAAGGCACAAGCAACGGCACAGCCTAAACCAAAGGCAAAAACAGTTCCAAAGGTCAAACCAAGTGAACCTGTAAAGCCAGAAGAGGACGCTACTCAACCTGACACTCCTCATCGTACACCACGCCAGCAACGGGGAGATGCCTTTGGTGAGCCACGTGGTCGTGCTGCTAACCCGTATAACAAGGATGACAATCCAAAAGAATGGCAGGAATACGAGGATACGCTAACCGAGGTACAAGACGCTCACGACAAGTATCAACATGCCCGTTCTGTACAGAACATACTAGATGAATTAGCTAAGAAACGTAAATCTTCTCAGGGTGACGACGTATTCCTAGATGACATGAATGACAGGTTTGCCAAAGACCCCCTGTACGCTCCAAGTGTATGGGAGCTTGAGTGGTTACGTCAGATTATGAATGAGTGGCGTTTAGGTGGTACTCTAGAACAAGCACATCGAGTCGTCATGGATGTGAACCGTATGTACGCTGATGGACGTAGTAATAACGCACTGTCATTGGGTTGGAATCCATCTCGTGATGCGATGCTAGAGAAGTCAGCACCACGTAGACGGCTTAAGATACTAGAGATGGTCATCGACAAAAAGACTAAATCGGTGGAAGAAGATGAGTTCCGTAAAAAGGGACTCGTTGGCCGTGCGGCTGATACGATCACGAAAAAGAGGAGAGAAGAAAGGGAGGCTGCTGAACTGGAAGCAAAGAATGACTTCCACTTAGAGAACAGGGGTGAGGAAGTAGGTACGGAAGACATTGGTGGTCCATGGACTCAAGGAACTAAACCAGCTAAAGATGCTAAGAAACCGAAGAAGACTGACCCCAAAAAGGGTGATAAGAAAACACCTGAATACCCAGGTCCTCAACCAGACCAAACAGGCACACGTAAACCACGTCGCCTCAAAGACCGTGTGTACGCTCCTAAAGACAGCTTAGTATGGAAGATGAGTGATAAGGCACGTAGAGCCTACATCGCAGAGAAGGCACGTCTGGAGCGTATGAGGGAACTCATTGAAGGTGCTGGATATACATGGGATCATAAAGGTCTTAAAGCATTGGCTATGGATGCTGAAGCGTTTGAGAAGATATTACCTGAGTTACATCCAGATGAAATAAGCCTAACGGCCATGTACACTGAGTACCATAAGGGTGCAATGCTCAGTGGTCCATCTACTGGTTTAATAAACTTCATCTCACCCTTAGCTTGGTCTACCTACCGTCAAGGTCTTGAAAGCCCAACCGCTGCTGCGTTGAACTCACTGTACGCTACAGTCATGGGTGCTGCGGGTAAGGAAGTAGATATTACAGAGATTGAGGGGTTAATGATCCGTGACTATAAGGGGACTTTTCGCAAGAACCTCAAGGGTCTGGTGGTGGGAGGAGCAATAGGTACTGTCTACGGGTTCAATGCAGGGATGAATCTTATCCTCAAGGATTGGAAGTACAAAGACTACACTATGCAGGGTCGGCACGGTGAGGACACTAAGCGTGACTGGAAAGCACGTAAGGCCATACCGTGGTGGCTTGGGGGTAATGTTGTGCGTGCCATTGGTTATGGGCCTATTGCCATTACTGACCAAATAATGAGTAGTATTATTACTCATTCTATCCTAGCCCCATATGCCCAACGCATTGCTAGGCACGAGGGTCTTGAGGAAGGCAGTAAAGAGTTTGCCCAGCGGGTACATGAACTGATTCTGGATCGTAGTTCTATCGCATGGCAGGCTGCTATGGGTGAGGCTACAGAACAGTTATTCCAAGGTGAAGGTGCCGAGGGTTCCATGAGAGCCGGTTTCTTTAATGTTGTTGATGAAGCGAAAGAGATACCTCTTCTTGGACCTATCTTAGATAACACCATTCTCCCATTCCATAAGGCAATGATTAACCTACCTGCTGAGGGTCTTGTGCGCATACCTGGCTTGGGACAGATACCAATGACAGTGCGTATGTACCAAAACTTCAGGGCAAACAAGCCTTTGTTTGAAGGTGCAGTTAATGCAGAGCACCTAGCTGGACAGATACTGTTTAGTATTCTGGCTACGGTCATGGCATACATGATTGATGGTGATGAAGAGGAGACGCTAATCACTGGTTCACTGTTGGACTTTGACCCTGAAGAGCGTATGTGGCGTTACACTGAGGGAACTGTTCCAAAATCATCTGTAAGGATTGGAGATTTCTGGTGGTCAATTGATAAGGCCGATCCATTTGCCTCACCTATTTCACTATGGGCTGACATTAGGACTGATTATGAACGTCGAGGTAAAATTGATCGTAAATTAGCTGGGCTTTTTATTAAAAGCCTTGGGTCGCAAGTGTCAGGAAAGACCGTTGGTCAGGGAGTCCGAGATGCTGGAAGAGCAGTTTCTGAAGGTGCTTGGGACACATGGTTGGTAAATTTCACAGCCTCGAATTGGCCCAACCTATTCCAACAGGTAACACGCCTTGGTCAAGAGGATGTTGGTGATAACGAGGCCAATTATCCAGATGATTGGTTTAAGGAATTAGGAGAACGTGTTAAGCAACGTACTGAGATTATAGACGCAGAACCAATTATAGACACATGGGGGCGTAAGGCTAAAAACATCACAGGAGTTTTGGGCATTAAGGTAGCAAGTGCTAAGATGCACCACGGTGATCGTATCTATAGTAACTGGAACGACGCTAATCTAGATGATAAGAAGGTTCCTCCTAATCCTGAAAAAGAGTACACGGTGAACGGGGCTAAACGAAGATTTCCCAATAAAGAGTTCAGTGAATTTAAACTTGTGTCAGGGGCACTAAACGATAAGTTAGTGAAGCAAGTTATATCGGATGAACATGCCAAAGACCCTGATGTGCTCACCATGAAACAAACAAAACATCTCATAGATAACTCACGTAAACTTGTAAAAAAACACTACCAAGACAACGGCAACTTTGACATCAATGAAAAAGCCCTAATACATAAGATACGCATTGCCTCTAAGAAGTATGTTCTTGAACCAAAACCAAAGCCTGTTCAGGGGAAAGACCCTCAGCAAAACCTAGAAGAAGAAGTAGCAGCGTGGGAAGAGATGAGAGCAGCGCAGACCCGCTACAGGGAATCATTAAGAAAGATCAGACAATGAGCAAGCGTAGAAACGCATCGGTTGACCCAGACATGGCACCTAAGCGAGAGGTCAGGGCAGAGGCTAAGGCGACCAAGAAATCTGGTAAGGTAGACCTCATCCTGGCTAAGGCACAGTTAGCTACGGCTAAGGCGAGTAAGCGTAAGGCACTTGTAGCCCTGATTGTGGTAGGGATAATTGCTTACTATCTACTGTCCTCTGGTGGTGGTCTAGGTATAATGGAAAAAGCCAAGAGTTTCATCCCATTTTTAGGAGAATAGCATGAACAAAATAAAAGAGATTTTCGCAGCCATTAAGACGAAGGATACACTAACAGCGTGTATCATAGCTGTACTCACTGTACTCGCCACTGTCATCAATGACACGGTGGGAGGAGAGAACCCGCTAATCGGTAACGAGTTTATTATTACCGTTGGTGGTGGCATCAGTGCCTTCTTAATGGGATCACACCGTAAGACCCAGACACCGATAGGAAAAGACAGTGA
>Ga0208299_1002468_pt1 | contig 12474 bp, 21 predicted proteins | sample 15_taG_FD_184089 | JGI IMG/M metagenome (GOLD analysis project Ga0208299, IMG submission 184089) | Marine viral communities from the Subarctic Pacific Ocean - 15_ETSP_OMZ_AT15312 metaG (SPAdes) (version 2) | ecosystem: Environmental > Aquatic > Marine > Oceanic | place: Pacific Ocean | collected...
GTAGATAAAGATAGACATGCTAAGTTAACAAAATTAGCAGGAGGTTATACAGATGTAAATGTAATCCCAGAGGAGCGTTCTCAAGAAACAAAAGATGCTTATGCGGAGCAGATGAAAAAAGTAGCAACTGATACCCGTGAAAATCAAGCTATGCTTCAAACTACAAAAGACATGGATGCAGGTGCATTAAAAAATATTAAAAGAGGTAAATACACAGGAAATATATATGACTCTAACTATAAAACGAAATATGGAGATAGTCGGGATACTATTACGAAACGTGATGATTCTGGAAAGATAACCGAATTTGGATCCTATAACAAAGGCAATTTTACAGAATGGCAAAACGCACCAGAAAGACGCGATAATTATGATACCGCAGTAAGTGGTACATCGACAACTCAGAAAGGTATGAAAGGTAGTTCAGACGTATATGTGTTTGAACAAGACATGTCAGATAAGCCGGCTCCTCGAAAATTCAGTCCGGAATTATTGGAGCAAGATAGAACTAAGGAACAAGAGCGAGGAAAAGCGAAGTTAGAACCAGGAGATTATAGATATGATGAATTAGTTTTAGGTAAAACACCAAAATTAACTGGAAAACAAAAAAGACAAGCTAAGCGTAAAACAAACAAAGCTGCTAGACTAAAAAAGCAAGGGGAAAGAACTGATGCTAAGATTATGAAAAATAATCCAGAGTTTAAAGGGTTATCTTACTAGAAAAATATCGTTTAATAAATAAAACATGGCAATAATATATACATATCCACGATTAACAAATCCAGACGGAACAGAGTTAATAGTGGTATCTGAAACAAAAAATCAGAATGCTACTAGACTTTTATCCGTGGGGGATATTTGTGAATTTTGTAGTGATCCAAGCGGTGGAGGATGTAGTAATTCGTTTTTAACAGTTACTACGCCGTCTATAATTCCAGCTACAGCGTTAGGTTGTGATGATAATTTAGTACTTACTTCAGGTGATGGTTCTATAACTATAAGTAACGTTGGTAATACTATAAACTTTACTACCGCTGGAGGCGGTGGCGGTGGTGGTTGTCCAACAACATACGTTATAAAACCGGTTTTCTGTGAAGGGCCTGATTGTTATACTGATCCTACGAGATATATAGAATGGATATATACATGTGATGAAACTATTGGTGCATTAGCTCCGGGATATATAGAAGAATTAATAATTAATGGTGACACGATGACTCCGCCTAGTGAAACAACATGTTGGTATATAGAAGAAGTGTCTATAAGTGCTACAAGTACTGTTTGTTGTTGTGATGAAGAAACGGCGTATAAACTATCTCCGTGTGATCCACTATTAACAAAATACTACACAACCGAAGCACTAACTCCAGGAATCTCAGCAGTAGTTGGTATGGTTATTTTAGCGACAACTCCAGAAGGTACATTATGTTATACTGTTACTGAAGAGTCAGGAGATCCTCCAATAGCTGTTACACCACTTGCACCAGTATCTAGTTGTGAGGATGAGCTGTGTACTATTCCTCCAGGAGAAAAGTTATTATTAACACCTTGTGATGGAAATAGTTCTGGATATTTAGTCGATATTATAACTGATATTACACAATCGCCTAGTTTAGCAGGCGTTAGCTTTGGAGACACTATTTCAATAATGACACTAATACCAGAAGATATCGCATGTTATGTGGTATCACTTACGATGGATCCTATTGGACTGTTGTCAGTGGATCTTGAAACAAACTTTGGAACCATAGACGATGGTTGTGATTGTTGCGCATGGGAATTTAGAACTTATGAAGAATGCTTTACAGGTACTCAGTGGACTCTTTCAGTTAATGATTGGCCAATTTTAGTTACTAATCCAGAATGTATAAAAGTAGTTCCTACAGGAATGGGACCACCACCACCTGTGTGCTTAAACTTTGTTGAATGTACAGAATATGTAGAGCATCCAGATTTAGTTTATAGTGTAGTAGATAATTCACCATATTGCTGCGACGACGAAGCGTGTCCTAGTACTGTAAGATATGAAATATGTCATGATGGACCAGTTGGATATGAGCAATATATATATTTATCTATACCAGTTACTACTACTTCATCTGTAATATTAGCAACTGGGGAGTTAGATCCTGTAGGATCTCCAGGAGTTGATTTAACTTGGTGTTATAATGTTAAAGACATTGTTGAAGGTCCAGTATTTGCTGGAACCGTAACAGATTATTGTCCATCACCTGGACACTGTATGTGTCCTGAGAGCTGTGAGATTATGGAATATTTTAATTGTGATGATCCAGGAACATTGTTATACACTACTAATATGTATTTACCACCGGCTGGATTTATATGGGGAATTGCTGAAGATAGCAACTGTTACAAAACAAGTGGACCTGTATTACCAAATGGACTTCCACTAAATGTAGTTACAGTAGATGCAGTTTGGATGGATGATTCTGAAGAGTGTGGATGTTGTGCTGGTGATTTATATCCTTTCACATATGAGTACACTTTATGTTCGTATGATGGATCACCGCCACCACTTGCACCACCATCAGTAATCGTGGATATAACTGGTTTTCCAAATTATTTAGCAGGTGCATATCCAAATGTAGTATCAGTTGATGTTGGTATTGGTTATGATGTATGTTATGAATTTGGAGACGGAATATGTACTTTAGCAACACATACATTAGTTAGCACTTATGAAGATTGTGCAACTTGTATAGCTGGTGAAGATCCAGTATGGGAACTTTTATCTTGTGATGGAGCATATACTGAATATGTTAGTGAAAGTGAATTATCCCCAGATCCTTCAGGATTAAACGTGGGTGATATTATAAATACAACAGCAGGTACATTAAGTGTTATATCATCATGCTGGGAAATTATAGATAAAAATTCAGCAGACCCAGTATCACAAATTGGAAATCAAGATTGGAATGGTCCAATTACGGCTAGTGCAGATGAATATTATGATGCTTGTCAATGTTGTGAGACTGATCTTAGATTATATGATGTGTGTGATATTCCTTGTGCACCTGTAGCACTACAATTAATAATTGATATGACTGCATTTCTCGGAGTTATACCCACAAATATAGTTGCAACTGATATTGCGACAGGAAATGATTGCTGTTATTATCTAAATGAGATAATACCTGAATGTCAAGAACCTACAGGTATGTTTGTATTGGGTACAACAGGTTGTGAAGATGAACCTTGTGCAGCATTAACTCCAGTATGGGAACTTTTATCTTGTGCGGGTGCTACTAAGCATGTTAGCGAAAATGATTTTGTAGGAGATCCTTCAGGATTGAATGTAGGTGATGTAATTAATATAACAGTGGGTACATTAAGTGGAGATTGTTGGGAGATTATAAATAAAGATTCCGCTGGAGTTGTGGAAGTTGGCACTCAAACTTGGAATGGGCCAATATCTATCCCGCTTGTAGATTCTTGCGACCTTAGAACATATAATCTATGCCCTCTTGTAGCTGGGTATTGTGCAGATGCTCCACAAGCAGCGTCAATAGTTATTGATATGACTGGAGTTGTAGGACCACCCTTTCACATAATAGCAACTGAGATTTTAACAGGGCAAGATTGCTGTTATGAACTAGATCCAGTTTTACCTGATTGTGTAGAAATTACAGGTACATATTCAGATCCTAATTTAATAGCTAGTTGTGATGATCCACTTTGTCCAGCTATACCAACAGAATAAAAAAAAATAAATTAAATTTAATTAAATGACAAATGAGACAATTGTCAAGCACTTAAACTTTGGTCTAGATGCCAGAGATAAAGTGTTTGAAGGTATACGAAAACTTACACAAGCTGTTAGCTCTACATTAGGAGCTAGCGGCAAATGTGTAATACTAGAAGATAGTACAGGTAATCCACAAATTACTAAAGACGGAGTAACTGTTGCAGATTCTATATTATTATTAGATCCTGTGGAAAATATGGGGGCTAAGTTATTAAAAGAAGCTGCTAGAAAAACTGTTAAAGAAGCTGGTGATGGAACTACAACTGCCACATTGTTAGCATATGCAATATTAGAAGAAGCATATAAATTAAGCGACAGCATAAGTGTTAGATCGTTAAAAGAAGGTATAAATTCTGCTGTAAGTAAAGTTATAAAGCATTTAGAAAAAAATAGTAAAAGCATTAGTGGTAATAAAATTGATCAAGTTGCTACTATTTCATCTAACAATGATGTAGTGTTAGGAAAATTAATAGGTGAAGCATTTAGACAAGTGGATGAAACGGGTGTAGTAATAATGGAAACACATGATTTTCCTGAGACGATAATTGATCATGTAGAAGGTATACAATATGATAGAGGTTGGAAAAGTCCACACTTTATTACTAATCAAGACACTCATTCTGCAGAGTTAGAAAAACCATTAATATTAATAGTTGAAAACTCTATAGACAACATAAGAAAGATCCAAGGGGTTTTAGAACACATTATAAAAACCAATAAACCTTTATTAATTATAGGAGATGCTGAACAACAAGTTTTATCAGCATTAGCTATGAACAAAATGAAAGGTGTTTTAAAAGTTAATATCATAGATGCTCCAGTTTATGGTGTTAATAAAAGAGATACATTAGATGATCTAGCCTTACTAACTGGTGCTACATTAATAAATGAAGAGTTAGGTGATGATATGGATCTTATTCAACCTGAACATTTAGGTACGTGTTTAAAATCTATTACTAATCAAACAGAGACAATAATTCAAGTAGAAAACACTCCAAACGAAGTTAATGACTTAATTAAGTCTATTAAGGATCATATTAAACAAGCTCCTCATCCAGGGATAGTTAAAAACTTAGAAAAAAGATTAGCAAGACTATCAGCAAAAGTAGCTATTATAAAAGTAGGTGCTAGTTCTGAAGTCGAATTAAAAGAAAAAAGAGATAGAGTTGAAGATGCAATATGTGCTACGAAAGCCGCAATTAAAGAAGGTATAGTTCCAGGTGGAGGTATAGCTCTATTAAACGCTGCAAGTGATATAATTGCAAAATCTAAAGGTGAAGAAGTTTTATTAGAAGCTATAAAAGCTCCATTTAAAACTATTTTAGAAAATGCTAGTATAGATTATAGTAACTTGTCATTGAAGAATGGTAAAGGATTGAATGTGGTTACAGGAGAAACGGTAAATATGGTAAAGTCCGGAATTGTTGATCCTTTACTAGTTACTAAAAGCGCGTTAAAAAATGCGGCTTCAGTAGCTACTACTATATTGTCAACAGATTGTGTAATTAATAATTTAAGGACGCATGAGAGCAATAGGTAAGTACATAGTAATAGAAGATGTTAAAGTTGAAGATAGTAAAACAAAAGGAGGTTTACTACTTACTGAATCACATCGAGAAGATATTAGATATCGCCAAGGTAAAGTACTAAATATAGGTACAGATGTAGTAGGTGTAAAAGATGGTGATGATATATATTATGATAAGCAAGCTGGTTTTAAATTAGAGATAAAAAAAGATATATATAAAGTTATACAAGAACATGATGTAGTAATTGTGTTATAATGAGGAAATTAACCTCAAAAGATCTTAAAGAATTAAATTTACTTAAACATTATAGAATTATACGTAAATGGGCTTGTAGAATGTGTAATATTAAAGATGCAGACTTAGAACTTCTAATATATTTAGATTCTATAGGTTATTTTACAAAAGATGATTTTAAAAAAGGTACATACTCTTACAGTTGGGACAACAGACGCTGGAACAGATTATTAAAAGAGGGTTGGATCGTAGTTTGGCGGAAGCGAAACAGAACAACACAAAAATACAATATCTACAAAGTTTCCTTTAAGTGTAAACAACTAATAAGCCGAATGTACCGTATTATGTTAGGAGAAGAAGACATTCCAGATTTATCTAATAAAGAACGATATTCTGATAAAGTACTAATGTCTTCTATAACTAACGTTAACAAAGATAAAACAAGGTAAATGGACGCAGTATCTAAAACGGCATTACAAGGAGCAGGAAAAGGCGCTATGACGGGAGCATCTCTAGGTTCTATTATTCCAGGAATAGGAACACTAATTGGAGGAGCAGTTGGAGGTGTAGTTGGTGGAGTGGCTGGGTTTTTTAAAGGAAAAAAAGATAAAGAAGATAATGCAGTAATCGCTACAGAAGAAGCACAACTCGAACAACAAAATAATGACGCTAGAAATTTAATAGCACAAAATGAAGATAAGAAAAAGCAACTAGAACGATGGAATGCGGCCGATTCTCAAGATAAATCATATAATAATGATCAATATTCAGAAATATCTGGGACAAATACATTACCAATGGCTGGAGCAGAAAATTTACCAGTTACTGCACCGACTGGAACTCAAACACAAACATCATCTGATGCGCAATTACAAGCATTAGGTGTAATATCTTAAAATTATGGCAGGAGAACTTAGCGGAGCAGAATTAGATGCTCAATCTACCCCAATGGGCCCCGAAACTAATCCAGCAACTGGAGACAAGGTTTCAGGTAAAACATTAACACAATCAGGAGAAAATTCTGCAATTCAAACCGGTGCTATTTATGATGCTGCGGCTAAGGATCTTATAAATGAAAATTTTTCAGAAATTGCTGGAACTAGTACACTACAAGAACAAACATCTTAATACTTAAAAATATGCCAACAGAAGGAAAAACTCAGAAACCAGCAGGAAAAGTAAACGATATAAAAACTAAACCTGTTAAGAATATACCACTACCAGGACAAGAATACCCTATATATAAAGGAAACGCTGTTTTAAGAGCTAATAAATAATCGTTATGAATATTGTAGACTCAATTAAAGTTTACGCTGTAAATACAGGTGCATTTATGGCTAGTTGTTGTGATTGGTTGGAACCAACATTGAAAATAGCACTATTAGGAGCAACATTGGGATACACTTTACATAAGTGGTACTTTTTAACAAAAGAACAAAAGAATGCGACAAATAAATAAATTAATTGTACATTGTTCTGCTACGAAAGAAGGTCAAAACGTTTCAGTGGATACGATTAAAAGTTGGCATGTAGACGGAAATGGATGGAGTGATATAGGTTATCATTTTTACATTGACTTAGAAGGAAATATATTTAAAGGTAGAGATATTGCTACCATGGGGGCACATTGTAAAGGACATAATAGAAACTCAATAGGTATATGTTATTGTGGTGGTGTTGAAGCAGATGGTAAAACCCCAAAAGATACTAGAAATTATGAGCAAATAGAAGCTTTATTATGTGTACTTAGAACTTTAAAAGCTATGTATCCAGAAGCGTGTATACATTCTCATAATGATTTTGCAAATAAAGCATGCCCATCTTTTGACGCAACGTGTGAGTATAAAAACCTATAAAATGACGAAATTAACAAAAAAACAAAAGAAAGATCAATCTAAAGAAGGAGGATCTAATGCTGGGGAATATCCTAATGTAAAAGTATTTTGTGGTCCAGATGGTGGAGCTCCAGAAGGAACGTATCCAGTTAACACTATAAAAAGAGGTAAATCTGCTATTAAATTAGCACATAATGCCCCTAATCCTGAAGGAATTATAAATTGTGTATATGGACATTATCCATCATTAAAAGCACAAAGAGAAAGTAAAAAATCAAAAAAATAAATATGGAAAAGATTAAAAAAGTAGTTAGTGCACCATTATTCCAATCAGCTTTAGCTGGAGGAATAGGGATATTAATATTAATGCAGGGAAATGTGTTATATTCAGGTATAGCTTTTGGAATTGGTATAGGTAAATTCTTCGACGCTTTTAAATAACCTTATAAAATTAAATCAAATGAAATCAAAAGGCTTAGGAGATACAATAGAAAAAATAACAAAAGCAACTGGAATAAAAGCGGTAGCAGATGTAGTAAGTAAAGTAACTAAAAAACCATGTGGTTGTCAAAAAAGGAAAGAAGCATTAAACCAAAAGTTTCCTTATAAACCTAGTGGACTTCCCATTAAAAAAAATAACAATGGCATATAGAGGTAATAAAACAGGATCATTTTCAGAAGTATCTCATTTAGTAGGATCAAGTGATACTGCAGGAAAATGTCCTAAAGGAAAAGCAGGTAAAGCCTGTAGACAAGAAAAATGGAAAGATGTTGGAAGAAAAGCAACTGTGGCTTTGGGGGGATTAGCTACAATATTTGCCGGCACGCGTGGATATAAAAAAGGTGATGGAGATTGGGTTAGATAATATAATTAATAACGAGTAATTATGGTATATAGAGGTAATAAAACAGGTAAGTTTGAAGAAATACCTTCTCAATTAATGGGTGGTTGTCCTGATGGATATACAAAAAATGCCAATGGAGATTGTGTTAAAATAACGTCTAAACCAGTAGAGGGTGGGACTGAATTTACTGAAACAACAGAGACTACAATTCCTGGTGGAAAAGAGACAAAACCAAAAGGTCTTCCAGGATTTAAGTTAAAATGGGATAATATGACTGCTTCAGAGCAAGGAGAATTTGATGATTACTTTGACTTTGAGGTTAAGGCTAGACAGTACAATATAGACAAATATGGGGAGCCTTCAGTAAAAACACACACAAAAAAATGGATAGAAGAAAACGCAAAGAAAAAATCCTCATTAAAAAACTTTGAAGAGGATATTGAGAAAGAAATAGAAGAAAAACCTAGGTTTAATACTGTTGGCATTTCAGGGGAAGAGTTGAAAAAACGTGTTAAAGAAATTCCTAATAAAGAAAATATAGATCCACAACGTGAATTAAATATAGCCCCAGTATCTAGGATGAGAACTTTTGGAAGAAGTAAATATGGAACTCCTAAAACAAGTCCGTTTTTGACTAGCATATTTGGAATGAAAACGATAAGAGACAAAGGTATTGAAGATAAATATAGTACAGATGTGGAAAATAGAGAAATAGACATAGAGGAAGGAACTAAAAAACGACGAGGTTTAACGTGGAAACCACTTCAAAAACCATAATTATGTGGACAAAATTCAAAAACTTAATAACTAATATAATAGGATTAAAATTAATAGCGATAGATATATATTGCTATTTTTATCATGATCATATAGGATTAGGTGCTTTTCTATCTATATTATGTGTAGCGTTAGCATTATTTTTATTTCAGGGAGATCAAACAAAAGAATGGTTAAAAAAAGCATTATCAAAAATTATATCAAAATAATATTAATAAGTTTATTATTTATCTGTTGTTCTCCTCAAGAGAGATTAAATAGATTAATAACTAAACATCCTGAATTATCACAGAAAGATACTATAATAGTTAGGGATACAGTAGTGGTAGAAAACTATAATTATGATACAACCACTATAATAAAATTACACGATACTACGACAGTTATAAACAATGAACGAGTGGTATTGAAGTATTATTACGACACTTTACGAGAAATTATTCATCATGATGTAGAATGTCTAGGAGATACTGTATATATAGAGACTTTAGTCCCTGTAGAAAAAGCAGTATTTAGAGAATTATCATGGTGGGAAAAATATAAAGAATTTATATATATAGGATTAGTTTTAATCTTAGTATTAATGATCCTTAAGAAATTAGGAAAAATAGTTTTATAATGAACAAAAAAAATAAAAAATGAGTACAATTGGAACAACATTAAAACAACCCAGAGTATTTGCTCACGATGCTATAGCGTTAGACGATTTATGTGGAAATATAAGTGGGACAATTGTAGCACCAGGACTTGCAGTTCTATTAGTAGCACCTAATGTAGGTGGATCAGGATATGTTGCAGGAGGCACTCACCCTACTACAACAGACGGCGGTGGATCAGGAGCGACAGTTACTATTAATAATGTAGCAGCTGGAGCAGTAACAGATTTTGATATCACAGGAATTGGACAAGATTATGAAGTAGGAGATTCATTAACTGTACAAAGTGGTAATAATGATTGTATTATTTTTATAACGGAAACAGGTTGTTCAACATGGGCACTTGGAGATCCTATCACGCAAATGCCAAACGAAGCTTTAGGTTCTATGAATTCAGTTCCTTATTGGAATGAAAAAAGTTCATATACTTATACTATGACTCTACCGGGACCTACAGGAACATTTCAAACACCAGGACCAGGAGCTGCTATATATGTAGGTGTAAATATGGATATTACAGTTGTAAATGAAGCTGGAACTACAGTAACATATGCAGGAGTTACCGCAGGAAGTTTTTTACCCGTATCAGTATTGACTGTTAAAATTATATCAGCAGGAACTACAGCAGACGTTTTAGCATTATTCTAGTATGAAATTAGGAATTAGTAACACTATACCAAATATTATAAACTTACTTGGGCAAGGTGGTAGTGGATTAGATCCTGATGCTTTAGCATTTATAATAGCAACTGGGATTACTGATCCTACGGAACAAAGCGCCATAAACGATTTGGTGATAGATTTGAAAAACGCTGGACTATGGACAAAATTACAAGCTATATACCCCGTAGTAGGAGGAACTGCAGCCACTCATAAATATAATTTAAAAGATCCACAAGATCTTGACACTTCTTTTAGACTTACTTTTGGTGGTGGATGGACACATGCAGCAACTGGAATGACACCGGATGGATGGAGTGGATTTGCTGACACTCATTTCAATCCTAATGTAGACTTGCTATTTTATACTTCAGGAACAATAGGGATATATTCTCGTACTGCTAACGCTACCGATGGGGTAGATATAGGATGTAATGAAATTGTTGCTGACTTGTACATTAGACCAGCAAGCGTTACTGGCACACCTCCACGTAAATTTACTTATGGAAGATGGTGGAGCAACACAATGAATCCCTTGATTACGACGGATGGATTTATTGCACTCACCAGAGGAACTACTTTTGATTTAAACTGTTACAAAGCAGGTTTACCTCTTCTCCCCACTAATACTAATGCTATGTTTCCTTCGATATTAATAAATTATAATATTTATTTAGGAGCTAATAACCGTAGTGGAATCGCAGATTTGTTCAGTGATAGAGAATTAGCTTTCGGAGTTATAGGTACTCGTCTTGATGGAACTGAACACTTAGATTTATATAACGCAATACAAACTTATCAAACTACACTAGGTAGACAGGTCTAAATGACCAGAACTAGAACAAAACAAAACAAACAATAAATTTAATTAAATGAAAATTAAAGAAGAACAATTAGAAACAATTAGAAAACAACAACAAGATCTTAACAATGTCTTAAATAACGTAGGTTATTTTGAAGCTCAAAAACATGGATTATTACATCAATTTGGAGAAATAAACAAAGAAGTTGATGCTTTTAAAAATGAATTAGAAAAAGAGTATGGACCTATAAATATTAATGTCGAAACAGGAGAATATACTGTTATAGAAAAGGAAGTTAAAGAAGAAAAAATGGCAGATTTAAAAGTTGTTGAAAATGTCGAGTAACATTAGAAAAATAAGTATTGGTTCTGATTATAAAAATGATGCAATGCATTATTCTGTAGGTCAAGAAGTTTATGGGGGACATACTATTTCATGTATCTTACACAACGAAAAAGACAATTCTTATATGGTGTGGATAGAAAAAGGAGATGAAACACTAGCTTGGAAAAAATTTAATACCAATATGGCTATATCTGTAGAATATGATTTAGCATATAATGAATAGTGTATATGATTTCATTATCAAACCGGTAGGAGAGAGATATAATAATAGTAAAAAGGTTGATAACAAGGATTTAATTTTAAATACACAGATAGAGGATTTTAAAGCAATTAACAAAGAAGCTATTGTTGTTGGGGTTCCTACAGCTTTTTCAACCGATATAAAAATTGGTGATAGAGTCATGATTCATCATAATGTATTTAGAAGATTTTACGACATAAAAGGAAGAGAGAAAAATAGTAGATCTTACTTTAAGGAGGATTTATATTTTTGCTCAGCTGATCAAGTCTACTTATATAAAAGAAATGATAAATGGGTGAGTTTTATGGATAGATGTTTTGTTGCACCTATTCATAATACTAACCCTCTACATAACAGAAAATGCGAACCAGGAATTGGCATATTAAAATATGATAATTTATATTTAAATAAATTAGGTATATATAAGGATATGTTAGTGTCTTTTAGATTAGGTTCTGAATTTGAATTTGTTATAGATAGAAAACTATTATATTGTATGAAATTTAATAACATCGTAATAAAACATGAATACGAAGGAAACGAAAAAGAATATAATCCAAGCTGGGCAAGTTGCAGTTAATGAATTAATAAAGGTTGCTAAAGAACCAATAGTCGACTCTGGAGATGATGTCTCTGCTGATAGACTAAAGAATGCAGCAGCAACGAAGAAACTAGCTATATTTGATGCTTTTGAAATTCTTAATAGGATGGAAGAAGAAGAGGCAATATTAGACGGTAAAACAAAAGAAGATAATAAACCTAAAAGATCTTATTCTATTTCAC
>Ga0208299_1002469_pt1 | contig 12469 bp, 10 predicted proteins | sample 15_taG_FD_184089 | JGI IMG/M metagenome (GOLD analysis project Ga0208299, IMG submission 184089) | Marine viral communities from the Subarctic Pacific Ocean - 15_ETSP_OMZ_AT15312 metaG (SPAdes) (version 2) | ecosystem: Environmental > Aquatic > Marine > Oceanic | place: Pacific Ocean | collected...
AAAAAAATTAAAAGTTTTTTGATAATATGAATTACTTTTATCTAATATTCCTATCTTATCACCATAAGCCATTAGTGTATATCTCCCATTAGGTTTTAATCTAAAATCAGGTGGCCATACTTTATAATAATCTCCATCCCAATGATATGCTAAATCTACTGAACCTCCTAGAGCTCCATATTTACTATAAAAAGTACTGTCATCACCATTATCATTTTGTGTTCGTATAGCAGTATTCGCAGAATCTTTATCTTTAAACTTTGCATTAAAATTTCCCTCGTGATTTTGAATAACACCTTTAGAATCTTTAAGGTCACCTTTTAATTCAGAAGCCATTTTAAATTCTATAGCATAATCAAATGCCCAACTTTCATCATATTTAACTTGAATATCAGTCATATATTGAGCTAAATCTGCAATTTTTACTTGGTTACCATAAGTCCACACCCCATCATCAGCCTCTATCTCATCTTCATAACCAACATTTGTTAAAGCCGATGGTGATAATCTAATTTTATCTGGTTGATTGCTAGGAGTTACAACAGTTGTTGCTTTTGGTAACAATCTAAATTGAGTATCCAATGCAGTATACCAACCACCTGGACCAATTTCATGTGTTACTTTTATCACCTGTAAATAAGTTGACTCTTGATACCTCTTAGGTAAATAATCTACTTTAAAAGTATCACCCACTTGAATTGAAGCTATACCTAAAATTGTTAAATTTAAAGTATAAGGTAACAAGTTTGGTATTTCTGGTTGAACAGTTGAGTTTATTGTATATTTATAATATTCTTTAAAGGTTTTAGCTACTTTAAATCCAGCAGCTTCAAGATTTGTGTCACTAATTTTTATAATTTCATTAGCTGATAGTTTTGGTTGTTTATCTGAATCTCCAGTTACAGATTTTTTATTTGTCAAACCACCTTCAATTACCTCATTTTTACTTGTATTGGGATTATATACCGTATCTGCTATTAACTCAGGCTGTTCCACAGTTGATATTTTATAAACATTAGTATCAAATAAATTATCAACGGATGTAAAAACATTGAAAACTTCAGAATCCACTTTAGGTTCATCTAATAATTGTTTAACTCTATGATTGCCCATATCAGGTTCATATATGATTTTTAATAAATCTTTATCGAGAGTTCCAGCAGCAATAGCTTGTTGAACATCAGAATTTGTTGAAAATACCGTATCACCAACACCCATTCCTTGTATTGCATACATATTACCAATATTACCTGATGGTAATTTAAATCCTAAATTATAATCTTTAATCATTGAATTAGGAGATTGAACTTGAAATGTAAAAAGTTCATCTTCATTTAAACCTTTGTTTTCAGATGTAATTGTATAATTGGCATCTATTATTTCTATTTCAGCATCTGTTTCACCTTGTTTCATTCTCCAATCAAATAAACCATCACCTTCTTTATTTAATTCTTTTAAAATTTCTTGTATCACTTTTTTAACATCTGAATTAGATTCAAAGGCTTTTACAATCATATCTACATTAATAAAAATTTCTCTGATTGGTATCCTATTAATTTTTTTGTCATCTTCTGTTGTTAATTCTATTTTAACCCCATCTTCATCTAATACTTCAGGTGATTTTCCTTTTTGATATGAGTAAGAACCACCACCTTTGACTGTATTACCTTCCGTATCGAGTTCCGCAGGTTCGTCACCATACCACCACTCTGGATACATAAAACTAGGCACATCTTCAGGTATTTGCATTAATACATGTTGTTTTTCTCTGTTTTTTATTGTCCATCGTGTGAAAGCATTTGATGAGTTCATTTTAACTTGTAGATTTTTACCATTGACTATATCATCATTATCTTTTCCAAAACCAAATTGTGAATTTATTATTAAATCTTCAAATAAACCCCAAGCAATATAACTATTGTCCGCATTTAAGTTTTCTACAAAAACACCTGTTCTAATTGAGTTTCCTTCAGGTCCAGTTTTACCTGATAATTGTTGTTGTGCTAATAATAATAAATTTTTGTTGTAAATTTCTACAGTATCTGATGTTGAGTTAGCGTTTGGTGTTGACATTAATTGTTTTAAATCATTATCCGAATCTCCACCGTCTTCACCTTGTGAAACAACAGCCCTTAAACCTAAATACAAAATACCTCTTGTTAATATATTTTTAACTCTCATTCCAATATCATCATCAGTTGTGAAACTAAGTAGTGCACTATTTTTTGATGTTAAGGTAACTGAACAATCCACACCACCATCTTCTCTTACAGTAGCACTATAATCGATAACAATACCTTGTAGTACTTCAACATCACCTTGATTTTTTGTTATGAATCCTATTTTTTCATCATACAAATATTTCTGTAAACCACCATTGTCTTTTTCAGCGAAAGTAATTAAATCTTCAGGTCTGTATAAATTAGGTATATCCGAAAATCCAAAATCTACAAAAATTTGTGCACCTGGTGCTAAAAAGTATTTTGAAAATATGTTATCAAAATCATAGAAGTTGTGAACTACAAAATTAACAGTAGTTTTTTTGATTAATCCCATACCACCTTCTGTTTCAGATGTTATGGATGTGATACCTGATTGTGGTTTCATTAATGGATTTTTTTCGGATTCGTTTGGAAACAATGCTTCAAAAGGACTTACAGATTCATTCGGTTTAGCCTCTCCATAGTTTTCTAAATAATTATGATTACCAATTTCATAGGTTTTACGAACATAATCCATTTGGTCTCTTGTTCCACCTCTAACAATGTATTCTTTTGGACTTCCATCTGGATTTTTTACTTCTGTAATTGAAGTTTTGTTTGTAACTGTACCAAACTCATCTGCTTTTTCTTTTTTCAATCTTGCAAGAGTTTCAGGACTTGGATCTTTAACATCAGCAGCTGGTATTGTTTCAAGAATTTCTATATCAGCGGATTCAATTATTTTAACTGATGTCCACATTCTTACGAATGGTAATTTATTAGCATAATCAAAATTAGATACTACTATATTTCTACCCTCTAAAGATTCACCTGGTTCTAAATTATCAGTTACTCCTTGTCTAGCTTCTAATTTATCTCTGACGATACCCTTTAAAGGTGTTCCAAAAATTCGTTTATTGATTGACATTTTTAACTACCCTCAGCGTCTACTGTTGTGGCTGGTATTCTCAATGATGTTCCTGCTGGTATGTTGTTTGTACTTAAATTATTAACTTTAGCTATGAACCACCATAATGATGAATCACCATAAAACCTATTTGCCAAATTATCACATCTATCACCTTCAACTGCAATAAAATAACTATCTGTATTTTTTTCTTCTACTTTTTTGTAAATAGTTGTTTCATAGTATTTTTTATTACTCTTTTTACTTTTATCTGTAGATTTATATCTTGACATTTTTAATCTCCGATATACCCATAAAATTGTGTTTCAAGATTTGGTACTGTAGAATGTATAACTTGATAACCAATGGTTGCTGTTACAAATTTTGGAACTCTTTTTCCAACTTCTGTTTCATATGGTGAAGCTTGGTCTACTGAATAAGATAATGATTTTACATATCCTTGAAGTTCAGAATTAGTTTTTCCAAACATATCACCTATTCTTAATTTTGTCAAAGGTGCTTTCATTCTATTACCATAACCAACATTTGTTACCACATTTGATGTAGTAGTTCCATCATCAACTTCTGTTGTAACCTCATCTTTAAAATATTCAGGATAACAAAGTGATGTTAATTTATTCATTTTTTCGTATATTTTACCCAATTCATCTTTTGTTTGTGCAAATAATTTAAGAGTAAAATTAATTTCTCTCTCCGACATACTATAAGTATAAACAGGTTCACTTCTTCCAATATATTGTGTTGAATTATAACTTGGTGAAATGTTTTCTGATAATCCTTCTATGAATGCTCTAAAAAATATATATGCACCATCTCTCATATCTTTAAAGTAAAATGGCATTCCGTTTTCTTCACCCTCAATTGTTCCATCTTTCGTTGAGTTGGGGTGAGCATCTTCTATTTTTTCTTTATATTGTATTCTACCTAATCTTGATGAAACCTCCGAATTACTAACACCAAAATCTAATAAGGTATGTTTATCACCCTTACCACTATAGGTACTTTTAGCATCTGTTGGAACACCACTTAAACCTTTTATTGATTCAACTAATTTATTACCAAAATCTGAAAGATTTGTATTATTTCCACTTTCATTAGATCCATCTGTAAAAGTATCGTTTATTTTGTATGAAGTTGAATTACCAGGATATTCATCACTTCCAAACCATGAACTTAAACCTGGCTCTGTTTTATCAAATAAACTAACAGGAACTCCACCAGCTCTAAATCCTGATTGAATTAATGAAGAAATAGGATTATATGTTTGTTTAAACCTTTGTCTTGATTGTTGTAATTTACCATCTTTACTAATAAATACTGACTTAGAATTAGACCCTAAAAAGTTTTGCTTCGCAATAAAAGCTACACCTGCGGGAGATGTTAAAAATTTAGTAAGTCTTAGTGCATCCGTAACAGACCGAGCTATTGGTAAATCTCTACCACCAAAATTATTTAATCTACCATTTAATCCCCTATCACCACTAGAAGCTATTTTACTAACAATATATGGCTCTTTACCCGTATCTTGTAAAAATTGTGAAACATTACCACCTAATCCTAAATTAGAAATTAATTTACCAACACCACTAATTACAGATGTTCTAAAATTGGTATCACCTCTAATATTTAAATTATCACGATTTACATTTGGATAACTTATTGGTACTAATCCTTTATGAGATGGATTATCTAAAGGTGAATGATTTGAATTATATAATTTTTCCCAACTTAAACCATCAAGTGCTGATTGTCCTAATTGACTTAATGGTGTGAATGGTAAATCATTATTCCCAACCGCTGTAGAAAAGTCTGTTGGATTGGTTGCAATATGAATTGTTGGTTGTGGTGGTGTATTGAAAAAGTTTGTTCCATCAACATTAGTTATTCTATTTGATGAAAATGATTCAATATTATTTTTTAATTCTTCTTGAAATACACTTTTTAAATTTTCTAAAGCCATTACGATAAACCCTCCATAGCTGTAGCAAATCTTCCAGCTTGTTTTCTGGTTTCAGCTATCAATGTATCGTTTTGTTCTCTCATTCTTTTATTTTCTTCAACCACAGGTCTCATAGCATCTTTAATCATTCCACCTAATTTTTCAATTGGAACAATTGCTTCTTGTGGGTGAACATTAACCAAACCTTCTTGTGTTGTGATACCACCTTCTTTAGCTGAAGCCATAGTTTTTGCACTTGATACTTGTGTTTTCATCATAGCCATTAAACCCACAGCCATTGGTATACCAATTAGTCCGAACTTACCAACTGTAGCACCAAAAATACCAGCAACTGCACTTATTAAACTTTTAACAGCCATAGCAGATAGTAGTCCTGTTATCACTCTAATTAAGTTTGGTGATTCTGCTAAATATCCTGTAAATGCAGAAATTCCACCAGCTATGAAAGATATTGCAGGGCCTATTGTATTGACTAAATCAGCACCAATAGCTTTAAAATCATTCACCATTTTAGTTATATTATCCAATGAATCTCTACCAAGTAAATCTCCAAATGTATCTGTACCCGCTATCGCATCATTTATACTTTTAACTTTATCTTGATTTGTAATCACTTTAGACAATTGTTCTACACTTAAACCGATGGATTCAGCAAGAGCTTTTCTTTGTATTAAATTCATTTTGTTAAATTCAGCCTCACTACCAACTTGTTTTGTTATTTCAACTGCAACACCTTGTAAATCATTGTTTAAGGCTAACTCTCTTGCTTTCTGTAAATTAATATTTCTTCCAAGTAATACTGACGCTTCAATCTCTTTATTCAATGAACCTTGAAAATCTAATAACCCTTCAGCCACACCACCAATATCTTTTAAACTTAATCCTAACTTATTAGCTTGAATCGCAGCTTTTGCTAAATTGTCAGGTGTCATACCAGTAAACTTAGCGATTGTTTCAGAAGAGTCAGCCAAATCTTTTAAAACAACAGTTGGTGCTGCTCCATTTGCTTTAGCCAATTGAGCTGCAGATTCTGAAAATTGTTCTGCAGTTTCTGCTGATAATCCACCAATGTTAATTAATGTACCAAATAATTTTGCACTTTCAGAAGTACTTAATCCAAGAGCTTTTGAAGTATCTAATACTTTACCTGATAAATTAGCTGCTTCAAGGTTTGTGAATCCAAAATTTGTTGTTAATTCTTTTGTTACATCAGCAACATCTTTAATACCCATTCCAAGTCTTTGTGCACCTACTTCTGAAGACAAAAGAGTTGACTTAAATTCCCCACTTTGCATTCCAAGTGTACCAAATTCTTCCCCAATAACTGCTGTTTTAGCTGCAAATTGTTTTAAAATACTTAAACCAATTGTTAATCCAGCAGCGACTTTAGCTGCACCTTTTGCTTTTTTACTAAATAGGGTTGAAAGTTGTTTTCCAAATGGGACTTGGTCTTTTAAAGCTTCTGTTATATCATCTTGACTGATATTTATTCTACTTAACAAACCTTCTTGAACATCCATTTCACGAGATTGCTCAATTATGTTATCCAATTGCTCAATTGTTTCACCACCTAAATCTCTATAAGTGTTATATTGTTTAACTATATTATCAAGTGCTTCTTTGTCTTTTTTTGATTTTGATTTAGTAAATTTTAAAGCAGCTTGTCCAGCTTTTCCAAGTAATTCAGCTTTTTTGACATTTTTCTCTGAATAATTTCCACTAAGTTTTTGAGCCTCATTAATACCACCTATTGTAATTAATAGTTTTTCAGCAGCTCCTTCTTGTTCTTCAATAAATTTTTTACTTTTAATTAGTTCAGCATTTAAATCTTGAACAGCTTCTTTATCTCTTACAAAATTTCTAGCCATTATTTAATCTCCTTGAAGATTTTATCCCAAAATTCTTTTTTAGCTTTTTTATCACCAGTAGCTGGTAAATCAATTCCTTTGGATTTAAAATGTTTTCTAGCGTCTTGATATAATTTTTCACTTCTTTCGTAAGATTTTTTTAATTCTTGTTCAGCTTTTTGTATGTCTGATTTTTTCTTTTTTATAAAAGTAGTTGTGATTGCTTTTTTAGCACTTGAGGGTAATAAATTTTTAAGTAGTTTTTCAAAGAAACCTTCTTTGATTATATTTTTACTATTCATATATGATTTTTTCTTTGACACATTACTCTCCTATTTAGGTGTATCTATTCATATATAAATATCAAATATGTAGAAAATTACCTTTTAAATCTTGGATTCATTGGGGGTTTTGATTTTTGTTGAGCTTTTTTCATCTCATCATTTTCTTTTTTACGAGTATCAAGTAATTTATTGTAATAGAAATTTCTTAAATATATGGGCATATCATATACATCGGAATGAGTGAATCCTTGCCCATAATACATTAATTGAAAGATTTGTTCGTGAAGCTTAGGTTTATCCTTCGGAGTCAGGCCAAAAAAACCCAACTGTCATTGGTATATCTACCGTGACAGTTTCACCTCCTAAATCTATTTCTTGTTGAAGTTCAATATCAGGTGTTACTTTTCTTATTTCTTTTCTTAAATGCATTGAATCCCTTGCAAGTAGATTTTGAACAAAGTTATTTATTGTAGATTGTGAATCATCACCGTCAACTGATATAATAGTATGTCGTAATCTTGTAGTTAATTCTGGTGAAACATCTGAACCTAATTTTTTAGATGCTTTTAATTCTTCATTTATAATAGTTTCTTCTTTACCAGTCAATAATTTAAAAGTAACTTTTTTCTTAGCTATTGGTAAATCAACTTCAAACTTATTTTCTGTGATTCCTTCTGGTAATTTTTTAAATGGACAATCTGCTAAATTAAATGTATGATTTATTATTTGTCCACTATTTGGATTTGTAACATCACAAATATATTCAGGTCCATATGCTAATATTCTAGCGGCAACCATAATTGCATTTTTATCACCTAATATCATATCTTCCTGCTTTACACCATCTGTTAATATCAATGAATCCAACAGTCTATCAATCACTACACCTTTTTTTATTAAGTTCTGTGATGTCAATATATCTTCTTCTTTAGCTGTCATATATTTGACTTCTATTTTTCCATCTTTTAATGGATGTCCTTCTGGATATAACTTACCCTCACTCGGTAAATCAATTATTTCACTTGGAAATTTATTTTCTGCCATTATAACCTCCGATTATTTTGATTCAGAAACAGACGCTTGTCTATAACCTGTAACTAACTTCTTAATTTCACCGATAGCTTTTCTAGCTCTACCACCAGCTGCTTTTGTACCTTTTTCTGAAAATACTGTATGATTTTCTTCAAATTGTTCAAATAGTTCTTTTATTTCGTTGTATAAATTTTTTGTTGACATTTTTCTTTCTCCTGTAACTTTGGTTAAACTTCTATTGCTCGTCTAAACCAACCTAACCAAAATTTCTCTTGATTTGGTTTGTCTATAACTATGTTTGCAAATCGTAACACACGATATGCTCTTACTCTATCCAATGAGATGTTTTGTATTGCTTTTAGAGTAGCTGGCCCCATTCCACCATCTACATCAATTTTGTTTCTATTTTTAGAATTAGCAGCCTGTTGTAATACTTTAACAGCTCCACTTCTACCAAAATTAACACACATATCAAAATAGATATGTTTTAATTGTGAAGGAACTTCATCACACTTACCTCGTCTCCAATAGTCTGTATGATATATTTTTTTAGCTTGTTCTTTGGTAAGATTTTTAATATCCACATTAGGATACCATCTTTTAGCGATTCCATACTTGGTTTCACCACCAGCATCATCTGGGTCATTTACATAACCACCTTCGTGGTCTAAAACTATTTCTATTATTTCATCAAATGTTGTTTTCATATAAACATCCTCATTTCATATATAAATATATATTAAATAAAAAAACCCTCAATATTTCTTCTGTATTGGGGGTTTTTCTCATATTTTAGTTAAGTATTTTATTAGAATTTAAGTATTGCGTAATCATATCGTAATGTTAGTGCAATTTCTACAGGATCTGATGAGTCAAATGCTAAGTCACCAAAATTAGCTGATTGTATCCAAGCTCCTTTTAATTCCCATTCTTCAACAGTCGCTCCAACTGGGTCTAAAACATTAAATGTTATGTTTTTCTTATAAAAATCAGAATATCCATCTCTACCAGTTACTGATTCGTGGTGTAATCTTACCCATTCAATTACTTGTTGGGAAGCACTTGGTACGATTGGGTCGTATAAAGTAATTTCTAAAGGTTGCCATCTTGTTTTACCTTTAACATATCTTGTAACATTCATATGTTCTAATATTACTTCATCTGAATCAACTTGAGGTCGATTTGCAGTTTTAATTAAATATGCATTGATACCATCTATTTGCATAATAAATCTATTTTTGAGCTTTGGCTCAAATGGGGTAAACATTATATCTTGTGGTTCTAATAATTCAGCCATTGAATTTCTCCTATTAAAAAATACTTAAACCTTTACTTTCATATATAAATATCAATAAATATAAAAAAAAGGGATTTATTTAATTATAAATCCCTTTAATTTAGTTATTTTAATTAACTATTACTCTGGAAAAGAAGCACCTGTTGGTTGTATTGTGAAATCTAATACAATAAACTCAGCAGTTCTTGTAGGTTGTAAGAATAATTGTCCGACTAATTGATTTCTATCAATTGTGTCAGGTGTGTTATTCGTTTCGTCCATTACTACTCTAAATGCACTCAATCCACTTTGTGATTGAACTTGTTCTAAGAATGGATTAACAATTCCCAAGAATTTTCTTCTTGTTGCTGCTGTGTTTTGTTCAAATACTAAGAATCTTGATGAACTTGCAACAAACTTCTTAACTTTGATAAGTAATCGTCTTACATTGATTCTATCAAGAGCACTTGATTTTTTCTGTAATGTTTTTTGTCCAAATACAGTCACCCCTTGTCCAGGGAATGTTGCGATTGGATTAACATTTGAATCATACAATGTATCTCTATCAGATTGAGTTAGTTTTCTTTCAGCTTGAAGTGCAGTTGTGATTCCACCACGATTTAAACCAGCTGGTGCAAACCATGGATGAGCAACTCTATCGTTGAATGCATATATTCCACCCATTACTGTTGAAGGTGGCACCCATCTTTGAGTTCCAGCAACTTGTGAATCAGGAACTTTAATCCATGGCCAATACATAGCTGCAAAGTTTGAATTTCTAGCTTCAGCTTGTGTTACAGCGTTCGCAACATTTTTACCATAAAGAACTGGGTCAAGTACTGTAAAACAATCAGCTCTATCTTCACAAACATCAATAGCTTTTGCAGTTACGGTTGAGTGAATAGAGTCAATGATACCAGGCATTAAGATTAAATTAATATCGAACTCATCTTGGTTTTTTAATATATTTAATGCTTGAACATAAGCATTTGTTCCATCAGCACCAGTCGATAATACATATCCTTGTGAACCAGCAGATGATATATTTTCATAGAAATTATAAGTAGCATTTGTAGCTGTACCAACTCGATTACCTAAAGCATCAAACCCACTCACTCCGTTTGCACCACCAGTAAATCCACCATGTGATGAACCACTACCAGCAGCTGGTAATGAACCAGAAGCACCACTTAATCTAATACTTCCATTTTCATCCAAATAATCATTTGTTAATGAAGTTACAGTTGATACTCTTACAAACCTTGATTTATTTGGATATGAACCAGTTAATTGTAAGAATGGATTTGAATTTTCATCAGTTCTTACAGTATAAACTTGATCTCCAATTGCTTTAGCAACATAATTGTTTGAATTTGGGTCAAGATTTACACCTGTAAATGTTTCTAATGTTTGTTTTCTTTTAATATTATCATTACCAGCTCTAATCAATAATGTAAATGTACCTTTTGAATTATTTACATTTGATATTTCGTATCTAATGTTATGTTTTGAACCACTAAGATTAATATTATTTGTAGTCACAGTAGTATCAGCGTTGTTCATTATTGCACCATCGGCTAATGTTTCTAATGTGAATGAACTATTACCACCATTTGCATCGTCACCACTACCAGTAGCAACAGTAGCAGTAGCTGGACTGAATGTTCCATCTAATATTCTTACTACAGTTAATGTGTCTGAATTTTTTAAATATTCTTCAGCTGCATGTGATGTTAAAAATTGGACTGATGAACCAGTTGAACCATTTTTAAATACATCTCCAAATTTCGCTTGGAAATCAGAAAATGATGTTACAACGGTTGGGATTCCTGCAGGACCTTTTAAGGTAGGTCCGATTAGAGCAGCTCCAATATCAGCGACAGCAGAAGGTAAAAATGTCTGATCTATTTCATTTGTAAATACACCAGGACTTATAATTTTTTCGGCCATTGAATTTCTCCTAAGTTAACTTTTTATTTTTTGAGGTAAACATACTATTTTGCGCATTAGTATTATTCATATATAAATATATGATTAAACTCTCAAACAATGATTTTTTTTTGTTTATTACGATTTATTTTCTGATGATTCAGATGGTGTGAATACACCTGTTTCTGGATTTAAAGAACCTTGTCCGTATTTTTCGGTAATTCCGTCAAGAAATTTCTTTTCTTCATCTTGAATTGATTTTAAACCTTCTTCTAAAGTTACTTCGTCATTATCTAATCTGATTTGAGCTAATTTTAATTGTCCGAATTGATTTTGAACATTTGCATAACTTTTTTGTATGTTTTGAACTTGTGTTAGTTCGTCTTTTGTAAATTTTACTTCTTTTGGCATTTATAACCTCCAATTATGAATTGTTTATTGTCTATATATAAATATATATAAATTTTGAAAACGAGTGATTTATTTTCCCACTTGTTTGTCTGTAGCATCACCTTCCATACCAAAAGTAACTCTTGATGTGGTTGTGAATTTTTTCATATTTGATATTTTATTTGTAACTACAGAATTTAAATATTCAGGTAATAGATAAGCCTTTGTTGTCAAAGTAAATGTAGATTTTATAAATCTCTCACCATCTTGATTCATTTCCGAAGCATCTGATACACTATCAATTGTACACATAAACTTCATATCTTCACCTTTTCCCCAATATGTATGTGATTGGTCTACAAAAGATTCCACTAATGGATTCATTTGTTCTATAAAATTTGTCCATAATACAAATTCATATGTTACATCGGTATAGTTTGGCATTCCAGTAACTACATTTTCATAAACAGGTTGAACTCCTTGTTGAACTGAAAATCTATCATATTGATTTTCTTTACTCCATCTTGAACTCCTAACTACATCTATGTGATTACCTTTAACATCATGTGGAAATGATTGTCCTGATAAATCATTTCTTGATACCTCTGTTCTTCGTAACATT
>Ga0208299_1002470_pt1 | contig 12463 bp, 17 predicted proteins | sample 15_taG_FD_184089 | JGI IMG/M metagenome (GOLD analysis project Ga0208299, IMG submission 184089) | Marine viral communities from the Subarctic Pacific Ocean - 15_ETSP_OMZ_AT15312 metaG (SPAdes) (version 2) | ecosystem: Environmental > Aquatic > Marine > Oceanic | place: Pacific Ocean | collected...
TTTCTTGATTTAAAATCTCAGACTGTTCACTTCATGTTTATACAAACTGAGTTTACTTCGCCCAGTTTGGTATTTTATTACTATTTGTGTAATTTCCATACTCATTGAAACATTTCATACTTAGTAACTTTTCTTGATTATTCGAGAATACTTCGTCATGGTCATAAGTGTAAGTTTCATTTTTTTTGTTTGTAAAAGTTATTTCTACATTTTTTCCGATTAGTGATTTGCTTATTACAAATCTTTTTTTAGTTAACTTTGTCATAATTGATAGTTTTTATTTAGTTATTAATTTAATTTATTTGTTTATTTGTTTACATTTATATTATCTATTTGTTGTCGTAATTACATTGTTAATTATTTCTTTATTTCATTATTCCATTTTTTATTTATTAAAGCAAATATTAAAAAACATGATACTAAAGATAAAGAAATGATTTGTATTATTATTGTTGTTGACATGATAATTAGTTTAATTGGTTTGTATATATATTATCTAACAACGATCGTATTTACATCGCGAAGTATTAATTGAAGATAACAGAGAGTATCGAGTGCTGTGGAGTATAGTCTTCCGATCTTATTACAGAACCAGGCCAGATGGATTATATATATTATCTAGTAGTGTTCGTATTATGTTCGTGAAATATAGTAGGGGGAGGGGAGGGAGGGTAGGGGGGCCAAAAGCTTTATGAAATGATTGATAAAAAAAGGGGGAGGCCGGGTTTTTAAAAACGGTTTTGGTTTGGAAAAAAAGGGAAAAAAAATGGGTCGGAGGGCAATACCTCTCTATATCTTATGTAAATTTCCTATTTTACAAGTGAATAAGTAATTCTAACAAACATATTAAAAATATTAAAATTAAAAATTGACCTAATGGCAATAATATATACATATACAAACGTAACCCCTGAGCCCGAAGATTCGATGGTGATCACTGATGTAAGTGACAATAATTATACAAAGACGTCTTTAATAGGAGAAGCGGTAGCTGCTTCTATAGCTCCAGGCGCTAACATCTACTTTACATTTGCGAGTGGTATTACTACTATCAATTCAGCGGATTATACATTAGGAGGAACTTGGGTGAGTGATTTACAATACGATATAATGCTCACAGAGAATGATGATGGAGTTATTACTAATACTGGCATTAATTTTGAAATAGAAGCTGGAGCTTTAGCAACTTCGTCTACTGGTGATCCATTAATATTAAGTACGCCGGGTGTAAATAGATCTTTATTAGCTTCACGCGCCTACGCGGGTGGATCTAATATAGGACATGTCCCTCCTGGTGGATCTACTGGCCACTATCTTGATGGTGCTATAGGTGCATGGTTACCTTTACCTGCTGATCAAGATACTACTTATACTATTGATGTACCTTTTGGAACTACTGATCTCGCTTTAAATGGTAGTGATGCATCAGTTTCTGCGATAACAATAACTGGTGGTACTGATATATCAGTGGTTAGAACAAGCGTTTCAGAGCTAACAATCAATTCTACCGCTGTTGATAATGATACTACATATGATCTTACTGCAGCTGCAAATGGTGGAACTCCTGCAAACATGGATATTATATTAACTGGATCGGATGCAAGTGTTGATACTGTCACGTTAGTACCTGGTGCTAATATCCTACTAACAGATTTAGGTGGTAATAATTTACAAATTGCCGCTAGTGGATTACCAGGATCTGGAACAGTTACAGAAGTAGATGCTACTGTAGACCAAACCTTAATACCAAGTGGAATTAGACTAACGACTAACCCAGCGACAGGTATAATTGCAACTGGTGATGTAGACATTGCTTGGAATGGACTTGAAGGAGATATATTATATGGAAAAGATGACGGTGCTGGGAGTGTTGAATTAACAAAATTACCTATAGGTAATACGGGAGAAGTTTTAACAGTGGACGCATTAGGCGCATTACCAGAGTGGTCGAGTGCAGGAACAGGATCTGTAACAAGCGTTGGTGCAACAAATGCAATGGGTGCTAGTAGTGGAATAACATTCGTTACTAATCCTATACCTATAACAGGAGCAGGTACTGTAGATTTAAGTTTTGCTGGAGCTATCGGTGATATATGGTACGCTGATACTACTACTTCAATGAACAGACGAGCTATCGGATCTTCAACAATAACACCAACCGCCAGTGTTATTAATCAAGTATTATCAGTGGATGGTCTTACAAATGAGCCAAGATGGGAATCAAAAGAAATAGCAATACAAGACGAAGGTATAGATGTAGAAACTGCCCCCCACAAAATAAACTTTACTGGAGAGGTAACCGCTTCAAGTACTGGCCCGGGAACGGTAGATGTAAATATACCGATTCAACTCAAGGGACAAAACGGATCATTTACACCAGTATTAGTAACTCAAGGAGTAGATGGAACAAGCATACTAGCATTAGAATCTAATCTAATTTACACTCAACAAGAAGGATCATGGAATATCATAGACAGACAAGTGTATTTTGATTTTTACATGGAGTTTAAACTTAATAACCCTCTCTCACCAGCTTGCCGAGGAACTCTAGGGGTAGCAGCGGTTCTTGATGGATCTTTAATAGGTCTTGATGAAATAGATTCATCATTATCAGATTTAAATACAAAGAATCTTAACAACGCTGGAGTAAATATATGTGATGTTGAAATTTCAGGTGAGGAAGATGCATATCAGGGCTGGCTTTATATGCCACAAAATGGGAAACTAAATAAATTCTGGGGAATGGACCCTGCTCCTCCAAGTAATAAATCCGTAGCATGGTTAGCATGGAATAACTCTCAAGGAGGTACTAATCTAGGTGGTTATTTTACGCAATATACAATGCCTCTTGGGGACACATGGATACAATCTGGTGATGATGTGGAGACCAAAAGGTGGAGAGTTTCAGGAAGTTTAAATCCAATACTTAATATAGATTTTTCCTAAAAAACAAAACAATTAAATTTAATTAAATAGAATGAATGAAACAATAGTAAAGCATCTCAACTTCGGTGAGGATGCTAAAAACAAAATATTCGAAGGAATAAATAAATTGACTAAAGCTGTTAGCTCTACACTAGGAGCAAGTGGTCAATGTGTAATAATGGAAGATACACATGGTAATCCTGTTATTACTAAAGATGGAGTCACTGTAGCAGAAAGTATAGTTTTATTAGATCCAGTGGAAAATATAGGATCTAAATTACTAAAACAAGCTGCAAGAAAAACAGTGAGAGAAGCTGGTGATGGTACTACGACTGCCACGGTTTTAGCGCAAGCAATATTACAAGAGGCATATAAAGCGATAAAATCGGAATCGCCGAGGAAAATAAAAGAAGGAATAAATTTAGCTGTTAACAAAGTAGTGCAATACCTTGAGAAAAACTCTTTCGACGTGAAGGGTGATAGAATAGAACAAGTAGCTACTATATCAGCTAATAACGATAAGTATTTAGGTAAAATAATATCTAATGCTTTCAAAATGGTTGATGAAACGGGGATTGTATTAATGGAAACTCATGATTTACCTGAAACAATAGTAGAAAAAATCGAAGGTGTTCAGTATGATCAAGGAGTATATAATTCTCATTTCTTAACTAATAAAGAAAAAGGGGTTGCCGAATTAGATAATCCTTTAGTCTTGATAGTAGAAAGTACTATTGATAATATTAGGAAAATACAAAGTGTATTAGAGTATATTATAAAGAATAAAAAAAGTTTATTGATAATAGCTGATGTAGATCCTCAAGTTGGAAATGCTCTAGCTATGAACAGAATTAAAGGTAATATAAAAATTAATATAATAAACGCTCCTACGTATGGGGTTAATAAACGAGTTACTCTGCAGGATTTAGCTATGTTAACAGGAGCTACAATTATTAATGAAGAATTAGGAGATGATTTAGATTTAATACAAGTAGAACATTTAGGTGAATGCGTAAAATCAACATCGACTGATCATGATACTATTTTGCAATTAGATAAAATACCTGACGAAGTACAAGAGGTTATAGAAAATATTAAAAAAGAAATATCTACCTTATCTAATCCTAATTCAATTACTAATCAAGAAAAAAGATTAGCTAGATTATCTGCCAAAGTAGCAGTTGTAAAAGTCGGAGCTAATTCTGAGGTTGAATTAAAAGAAAAGAAAGATAGAGTAGAAGATGCTATTTGTGCTACAAAAGCCGCAATTAAAGAAGGAATAGTATCTGGAGGAGGAGTAGCTTTATTGAATGCTGCACAGCAAATAAAAGTTAAATCACTGCCAGAACAGTTATTGTTAGAAGCAATAAAATCTCCTTATTTAACGATTTTAGCAAATGCTGGAATTGATGACTATGATACTCCTAGTGTAAAAGGAAGAGGATTAGATGTGGTTACAGGTAAAACGGTGAATATGGTAAAGTCCGGAATAATAGATCCCTTACTAGTAACAAAGAGTGCATTGAAAAATGCGGCTTCAGTAGCTACTACTATATTATCTACTAATTGTGTAATTAATAATTTAAGAGCATGAAAGCAATTGGGAAATATATAGTTATTAAAACACATGATGAAAGTACAGTAAAAACAGAAGGTGGTTTAATTTTAGGAGAAGAAAATAGAGAGGATATTAGATATAGAGAAGGAGAAGTTATTAAAGTAGGAGATGAAGTTAAAATATTAAAACCTTCTGATAGAATATATTATGATAGACATGCTGGATTTAAAGTAGAAATTGATAAGGTATTATACACTGTAATAAAAGAATTTGATGTCGTAATAGTATTATAGATGAGAAAATTAACGTCTTCAGATCTTAAAGAGTTAAATTTACTTAAATATTATAGAATCATACGTAAATGGGCATGTAAAAGTTATAATCTTAATGATGCAGACTTAGAGTTAATTATTTATCTAGATGCTATAGATTTATTTACTAAAAATGATTTCAAAAAAGGCACATATTCTTATAGTTGGGATAATAGAAGGTGGAATAAACTTCTTAAGCAGGAATGGATAGTTGTATGGAGAAAAAGAAATAGAACAACTCAAAAATACAATATATATAAAATTTCTTTTAAAGGTAAGAGATTAATTTCTAGAATATATAGAATAATGTTAGGAGAAGAAGAAATACCTGAGACAGAAAGAAGTAATTTAATAATGAAAAGAAATAGTTATACAGATAAAGTTCTTGCTACCTCTATTTTAAATATGAACAAAGACAAACGTTATAATCATGGCTTATAAACAAAAAGGATTTCCTACTCATATAAATACAATGCCCAAATCACCTACAGAACAATGGGAATGGTATGAAGAAAATGTTAAAGATCAAGGTTATTTAGCAGCAGGTGCATCAGGCGCACAAATTGGAGCTCAAGCAGGTCCATGGGGAGCGGCTTTTGGTTTTGTTGCTGGAGTAGGAGCTAAAGCAATTAGCAACAATATGGAAAATGGAGGAAGTAGTGATGGTATGGAAAATATGGCCGATAACACCGGGGCTGGAGCAACATCATATGGTAGGCAGCAAAATCGATTTAAAGAGTTGCAAGAAGAACGAAGACTCAAAAAAATAGAAGATGATAAAAATAGATGGGTAGAGATGGGAGAAGCAAATAAAGTAAAAAAATTAGAGAAAAATTATAGTCAAACTTTAGATCCTGCAAAAATGGCACGCGCAATGAGGAAACTTCAAACACAAGGTGGAAGTGGCACTGGTTCTATTAATGAAGAAACTACTACATATATACCTGAAGATAAAAAACCTTATATTCCACCAAGTCCCGAAGCTTCTTCTACTTCAGCAGTGAGTCAATTAGCAACAAACAATAATGCCAATCCTAATATTAATCAATCTTCAATTATTAATCCTTTTTCTACAAATCAAAGTGCTTTAAATGGTACAGATCCTACTAATTTAGCTGTTAAATATGCTCAATTTAATAACATATCTAAAGATTTAGTTTCAGATTCTCCTATAAATCAAAAATCAGAGTATTATAAACAAATGGATCCCTTGTGGAGAGAAAAGGCCCATGCAAGAGAAAAAGAGCAAAAAGACACATGGGAAGCTAAACATGGGGAAGTTTATAGAGAGCAAGCACAAGATAGATTAAAAAGAAGAGGTGGGAAGAAAAGATGGGAGATGAGTGCGGAGGAGGTTAAAAAAGAAAAAGAAGATATTAAAACAGAAAAAACAACTGCTGCAGCGTCTAAGGATACTTCTAAAACAAGTAAACCTAAGGAAAAATCTGCAATAGATATATTTAATGCCGATATAGATCCAATTATTGAATCCGGTAGAAATAGTTCAAAATCAACCCAAACAAAAAAACCAAAAGTAACTCAAGAGCAAAAAGAACAACAAGATTATCTTGATTCTATAGAAAGTACTGAAGAAGTAAAAAGTAGAAGTAGTAATATTGCATTTACACCATGGAAAGCATACCAAAGCAATACTAAGAACTATTTAAATGAATTTACACAAACTTACACGTAAAACAAATAATTATGCCTAGTAAAGGAAAACAACAAAAACCCGCAGGAATTAAATTACCTACACCACCACTTAGCAACGGAATGAAAACAATGGTATGTGGAAAAGGTTTCAAAATAAAACCACAAACTTATAAAGGTAACCCAGTATTTGCTGCAAATAAATAATAATCATGGATATTGTAGATTCAGCTAAAGTTTATGCTATAAATACAGGAGCATTTATGGCTAGTTGTTGTGATTGGTTGGAACCAACATTGAAAATAGCACTATTAGGAGCAACATTAGGATACACTTTACACAGGTGGTACTTTTTAACAAAAGAACAAAAGAATGCGACAAATAAATAAATTAATTGTACATTGTTCCGCTACGAAAGAAGGTCAAAGCGTTTCAGTGGATACGATTAAAAGCTGGCATGTAGATGGAAATGGATGGAGCGATATAGGTTATCATTTTTATATTGACTTAGAAGGAAATATATTTAAAGGTAGAGACATTGCTACCATGGGAGCACATTGCAAGGGACATAATAGAAACTCAATAGGTATCTGTTATTGTGGAGGTGTTGAAACCGATGGTAAAACACCTAAAGATACTAGGAATTATGAGCAAATAGAAGCTTTATTGTGTGTACTTAGAACTTTAAAAGCTATGTACCCTGAAGCGTGTATACATTCTCATAATGATTTTGCAAACAAAGCATGTCCATCATTTGATGCGACAGAAGAATATAAAAACATATAAATAATAAGCATGGATAAAGTTAAAAAAATAATAAATTCGCCATTATTTCACGCAGCTGCTGCTGGTGGAATTGGAGTATTAATATTGATACAAGGAAATGTACTATATGCTGGAATTGCATTTGGAATAGGGGCTGTTAAATTTTTAGACGCATTTAAATAAAATGCCATTTAAATTAAAACCTCCATATTTCATAGATAATACACCTGTCTATAGAGTTAATGACGACCCAAATGTTAATGGTAGAGCTAATAAAAATGGTACTATTACTATTAATCCAGACAACATGGATTGTCCAGAGCAAGAGGAAAATACTATTTCTCATGAAATGACTCATGTAAAGCAATTTAAAGACTTTGCTGAATCTGAAGGAAAAGAGGGTTTAGATTATGAAGATAATCACATTACTTGGGAAGGTAAGCAATATGCAAGAAAAAACGGAAAAATATTATATCAAGGTAAATGGAGACCAGAGGGTTGGCCACAGTTCCCCTGGGAAAAAGAAGCTTATGATAACGAAACACCAATAACTTAAAAAACAAAACAATGGGAACTAAAAATTTTAAAAGTGGTGGAGCTTATAAAAAATGGCTTGGCTACGTTTACGCTAAGGACTTAAATAAACCAGGTGGAGATGATGTAACGATAAAAGGTAAAAAACATAAAGTAGATAGATCTGCTGCAAAACAAACAACAAATATGAAAACAAACCAAGATGGTGGTGATGCTAGCACTACTGAAGCTGCAGATCAATTGAAAAAATTAGGATCTCCAGCAAAAAAAAGATCTAGGAGAAAAGCTAAAAAAGATGAAGAATTCAAATGGATTGATTCTCCAGCTAAAAAAATGGATCATTACGAAGATAAAGAAGCTTCTATGGATGACTATTCTCACGAGAAAAAACTAGGGGCAGACGGAAGGTATGAACTAGAACACGGAAAAAAAGCAGATGCAGAAAATGATTTTGCTCATGCGCATGCTTTAAAAAAAGACGCTCATTATGATCATATGAATAGAAAGTCATTTGTTACGCAATTTAATGATAAATCTCCAATGAAAAGATTTCAAGATTTTGATCAAATGGATACTTGGGATGCTAAAGCAACAGCAGGTGAATCTCCAGCTACACAATATCGTCTTGGGCAAAAAATTTCGACCAAGGGAGATACAACAAGCTTTGAAATGATACCAGATGGACAAGAATGGAGTGAAGAAGATAATGCCATGATGACAACCACAAAGGAAAATATTATTTCTAATGCAGAATATAATAGAAGAATGAATCCTTCAGGAGGTAAGGGTAAAAAAATGTCTAAAGTTGTAAAAAGTATTACAAAGCAACTTAAAAGCCCAGCTCAAAAATGTGGACCACTTAGTAAACACTTTAAAAAATAAATATTATGGCATTCAAAATGAAACCAACAGGAGGAAAAAAGGATCCATATTTTAGTTTTCAAAGAAGAGGTTTACTTAGTTCTCCTATGAAACAAAAAAGTACAGATGAATTAAATGCAGAGGCAAAAATAATAGCTCAAGGTCAAGATTGGCAAACTGATGAGTATGGTAGACAGTATCGTTCAGCAGAAACTGAAGATACGGTAGAAGGTTCTAGCAATTCCAATGAGCCCAAAATGTCCAATGAAGACTGGATAAAATTTAAAGTAGATTATGAGAAAAAACATGGAAAACCATGGAAAAAACCTGGATCAACAAATACAGGATCTTATATTGAATTTAAAGAAGATGATATACCAGAAGTAAATAAACAAGATTTTGAAGTTGAAAGTTTAGCTACTTTTCTAGGTAATCAAGGTATATATCAACCTAAAGACATGTATACAACTGTGCAAAAAGAAGACGGAAGTGGATATGAGAAAAGAAAAAAAACGGATGAAGAGTTAGAAAAGGATTTAGCTTATCATGAGGATGGAGAAGGATTAATGCAAGCTTATAGAGATCATCTTAAAGTAAAAAACAATGCAGATTCAAGTAAATATGATGATGTAAATCAAGGTAGAAATGTAGTAAAAGGAACTGAAAGTTCTACTGATACAGATAGTCCTGATGAAGAAAATGCATCAGGAAAAACAATTTACGATGCCCCAGTAAATCAATTATCTCCAACTAGACAATTGATGAATAAGTATATGCCTAAAAAATCTATGGCTAAGCAAGAGAAAATTTATAAAACTGACACTAAAAAAATGGTAAAAGACTATGGTGCTCTCCCAAGTTCTAGTTCAAAGGATTTAGGAATAGAAAGTTTTGCTGCTAGCGGATCAACGTTACCCGAAATTGTAATTGATAGCAATAAAAATAAAAAATCTGTTGCTAAGCAAAAGAAAGAAAAGAAAACTACTAATTACAAGTTTAAAGATGGAGAAGCGAATGTATCATCAGAATCTAAAGTAAATAGACGTTTTAGACCAGACAGACATAAAATTAAAGCATAATGAAAAAATCATTAACCGGGTATAAAAGAAATAGTAAAGATGTCAATGAGCCATGTAATATAATACCTGGTGGAGATATTACTATGAAAGGTGTTGATTTTAAGGTTTTAGGAACTGATGATAAAGGCTATACCAAAGTTATGTATCCGGGTTATAATTATAATTTTAGAAATGCGAAATGGGTTAAAGAGACTCCAATTAAATAATTATGTGGACAAAATTTAAAAACTTAATAACTAATCTAATAGGATTAAAATTAATAGCAATAGATATATATTGCTATTTTTATCATAACCATATAGGATTAGGTGCTTTTCTATCTATATTATGTGTAGCATTAGCATTATTTTTATTTCAAGGAGATCAAACAAAAGAATGGTTAAAAAAAGCTTTATCAAAAATTATATCCAAATAATATTAATAAGTTTATTATTTATTTGTTGCTCTCCTCAAGAGAGGTTAAATAGATTAATAACTAAACATCCTGAATTATCACAGAAAGATACGATAATCGTAAGGGATACAATAGTTGTAGAAAATTACAATCATGATACCACTACTATAATAAGATTACATGATACTACAACGGTGATAAATAATGAGCGAGTTGTATTAAAGTATTATTACGACACTTTACGAGAAATTATATACCATGATGTAGAGTGTTTAGGAGATACTGTTTATACTGAGAAATTAATCACAGTGGAAAAAGCAGTATTTCGAGAATTATCATGGTGGGAAAAATATAAAGAATTTATATATATAGGATTAATATTAATCTTTGTATTAATGATTTTAAAAAAAATAGGAAAAATATTATAAAATGGCAATAATAAATGAAGTTAAAATAGCCGGAACTGCAGGAGAAATGCAAGCTGAACCAAGAGTATTTGCTCATGATGCACGGCTGTTAGATTTAACCTCCGGTGGCACCGCAGATGAGTACGTAGATGTATTACCAACAGGCACACCAGTGGCTGGAGATGAAGTTACAGTACTACAAAGAGGTGCTTGTTTATATGTAGGTGGAGATGGTAATGTAGATGTAGAAATGGAAAGTGGACATAGAGTATTATTTACGGGAGTTGCTGCTGGATCATTTTTACCTATACTAGTTACTAAAATATACTTAACAGATTCGGGAAGTACTACTACAACTACTGCTACTGCAATTTTAGCATTATTTTAGCATGTGGTTAGGACTTACTAATACTATACCAAATATTGTAAACTTACCTGGGCAAGGGGGTGAACCTGCTTATGGCCCAGAAGCTTTTGTTACCAAGTGGAGGGTGAGTAGTGGAGACACTATACAGCTTCCAGAGGCTTCAATTGGTATTCCTCCAGTTCTAGATTATGATGTAGATTGGGGTGACGGAAATGAAGATCTTAATGTAAATATAGCTGATAAAACCCATACATACACTTTTGGTGGTGGTGGAACGAAAGATTTTACAGTAATTATAACACGTGACTTTTATTCTTTAGATATGTCTAGAGCAACAACTGCTCAAAGAAGTTATTTAGTAGAGATGATCCAGTGGGGAACAGATCATGTTTGGGCCTCTGTGGTGAAAATGTTTAAAAGTTGTAAAAACATGGTGTATAGTGCAACAGATGCTCCTGACCTTACCTCTCTTGCTGCTGGTGAAAAAAGGGCAGATAAGATGTTTTCCCAGTGTGAGTCTATTACCTCTTTAGATTTAACAGGATGGAATATAATAAACATAAAAGGATTAACAGAAATGTTTTTTGGGATGATAAATTGCACGGAGATAAATTTGAGCAATTGGACAACTAAAAATGTGGAAACAACCAGTAAATTCTGTTCTGAGGTAGGTAATTCTACAAATGGATGTAATTTCATAATGCCTAATTTATGGTGGCGAAACTGTACTGTAATGGATGACGCTTTTGCAAGTAGTTATATAGATAGCATAGATGTTTCAGGATGGGAATTTGATAGTTCACTCACTTTGGATCGTTTGTTTGAATCTACTAAAAAAGGTAGTGCAACAGGTACTTTTGATATTGATCTCTCAACCTGGGTGGGAACTTCTAATATGACAAGCATGTCTCAATTTTTCCAGCAATGTAGAGCTTCGTCTGTTAATGCAACAAACCTTGACACAAGCAATGTAACAAACATGTATCAATTTGCTTATCAATCAGAAATAACACACATAACAGGATTAGACACTTTCAATTCTTCGTCTTTAGTTTCTGCATCTCCGACTAGTTTAGATGGTGTTGTAGATTTTTTTAGAGATTGTTGGCTTTATGACTTCGACCAACCTAATGCAAACTTTGGAGCTAATTGGGGACCGAATTTTAATCCTGGTTTATTATCTCTTATGCGCTTCTTTAAAAGCTGTGGAGGCACAGGTGCAAATCCACCAAATGTTTCAGACTGGAGTGTTAGTAATATTCAAAGATTCGACTTGATGTTCTCTCATGCTGATTGGTCAAGTACTAATAACCCGGACGTTTCACTTTGGGACGTTAGTAGCGCAACATCGTTTAATGAGTTTGCTAGAAGAAGTAAAGTATCCGCATTAGATACTTCAAATTGGGAGATATCTAACAACTGTACTACCATGTGGGGTTTTGTTGAAGAGTCAGACTTTAATGGTACATTAGATTTTAGTAATGTTAATTGTGATTTCTCTAGTGTGTGGAGTTTTAATGGTTTCGCAAATGGTGTTAACTTAACTGGACTCAAACTACACGCTACATCTAATTTTGGTAGCTGTGGTAATTTTACTAATTTCGCTAATGGA
>Ga0208299_1002473_pt1 | contig 12459 bp, 22 predicted proteins | sample 15_taG_FD_184089 | JGI IMG/M metagenome (GOLD analysis project Ga0208299, IMG submission 184089) | Marine viral communities from the Subarctic Pacific Ocean - 15_ETSP_OMZ_AT15312 metaG (SPAdes) (version 2) | ecosystem: Environmental > Aquatic > Marine > Oceanic | place: Pacific Ocean | collected...
AGATTAGCGCAGAAACAACAGGTAACTTATTAACTAATTCTAATTTTTCGGATGGATTGAACGGCTGGACCAATCACGGAACTACGCAACAACATCATAATAATTTTGGTAATGAATGTTCAGGTAGTGCTGTTGATACTGTTAATTCAGGATGTGGTACAACAGGATCACTAGCTACTTTAGATAATGGTGGTGTAAGCCAAACAATAAAATTATCTGAAACAACTACCATGACAAGCCTTGATATGCAGAACGGCTTTTCAAGTGAAATGTCATCAGATGTTTGGTTTTGGCACGGAACCGATACCGTTACAATGACACAAACAGTTACAGGTAATAACGGTGCTATAAATACACAATCAAGAGTAGTTACAGGTAATCATAATAATTACCAAACTTATACCGATACAATTATTATTGGTAACAATACTGCTACTGATTTTGATATTAATGCTAAGTTAGATATTGATGACTCTGCTAATTGTAGTGGTCATTGTGGACCTGATATTGATAACGTTGAGGTTAAAGTAACATACGATGTTATTCCTCCTTTAAGTGAGGATGTTCAGGAAGATCTAAATGATATTGTTATTAATGATGATTTTATAGATGATATTATTCTTGATGAAATTATATGGGACTTTGAAGAAATTACTTTTGATGAAGCATTAGTAGAATTAGAAAATTTAGATTTTGAAGAAACAATTATTTTAACAAATCTTATAGATGATTTTGAAGAATTTGATTTTGGAGAAATTGAATTAGAAGAATTTGAAGATATAGCTTTAGAAGATCTGGAAGAAATTGATTTTACAGAATTTGAAGATATAGATTTTGAGGAATTTGAAGAAATTATAGCGGAAGCTGAAATAGAAGAATTTGAGGACGTTGAAGAAATTGAGGACGTTGAGGTTGCTGAAGAAGATGCAATTGAAATAGAAGAAGAAAACGAAATAGAAATTGCTGAAGAACCAGAGGAGATAATTAATGACACCGTTGAAGAAGAAACCGCGCAAGCCGAGGTACTAGAAGATGAGATAGAAGAAGCAGAAGATATTGAAGAAGCGGAAGAAATTGAAGAAATAGAAGAAGAAATTGAAACCGTTGAAGAAATAGATGATGTTGAAGAAATAGAAAGTGAAGAAATTGAGGTTGTTAATAAGGATATTAAAATAGATGTTAACGACAAGATAGAGGTTAAGGTAGCTGAAATAACCTTATTCTCTAACTCTAACGCTTTAGATGTTTATAAGACTAATGATTTTTATAAACCACAAAACATTTATCAAAATGTTGATGATGCTTTATTTATTCAAACTGATCTAGGTGCTTATTATAAAGATATTTATATAGGTGTTACATTAGATAACTACATTAACAGTGACCCGATTAGCCAGCACAACAAAAAACTTTACGATTTAAAAGTACAAAAATTAAAAATCTTAATTGATTTAAAAAAACTTAAAGGATTATTATGATACAAAAACTTACAAGCATAGGTGCATTAATCGGAGTCGTTTTGACAATTGGAGGAGGGTTTTATACATGGGGTCAGTTTAATACACGCCTTGATACAATAGAAAATAAAGAATTTGTTGTTAATGAAACTGTAGATTTAACTCCTATTAATGAAAAAATTTCTAATTTAGAGGTTGAAATATTAGACCGCATGTCTGCATTAGAAGATGAATGGATGGCTAGAGATAATGATAGCTTAGATGATATTAGTACAGATATTTTAACAGCAAAAACCAACTCAATACAAGGTGATGAAAAACTTGCATCTGTTGATAAAGAAATAATGCAAAACATGTCTAAAGCTAATGCTGAAATATACAAAGAGTTTGGAAAGATAAGAGATCTAATTGGTGAAATAAATAAGTTAGTTTCCATTGTTCAAAAAGAAAACGAATTACAAAATATTTTAATTGAAGAAATTAAAGAAGAAAATTCTAATCCTCTAGGGAATTAAATGTTTAAAGTTTTTTTATTGTTGATGTTAATGTCAACACCTAATCAACCATCAATAAAATATAATGCTGTAATTTATTTTACAGAACAAGAATGTTTAATAGCAAAAAATGGATATATGGAAGCATATGCAAACAAAGATCAAGAATATAAAGATAAACTTATAACAGAAGCATTTTGTGTTCCTTTTGATGCTTTCCCGTTAACATCAATGAACAGGACAAGTGCATAATGTCTGATTGGGAAAAACAATTAACACTTTTACAAAAAACTCTTGATGAGGTTAAAGTTGAGGTCAAGGAAAACCGCCAAGAGGTAATAAAATTAAAAGAAGAAATGGCAACAGGTAAGTCAGCTATAAGAACAACTCTAGTAATAGGATCAATACTCAGTGGGATCTGGGTATTTATGAAGCTAATCGCCAATCAATAACTAGGACTGTTTCAAAGGAAACAATGAAACAAAATCGCATATTAATAATTAGTGATTTGCACATGCCAAATCAACACCCATCCGCTATTCCTTTTCTGGAAAAGCTACATAAGAAATGGAAATTTACTAAGATTTTTCAAATTGGAGACTTGGTAGATTTTGCAAGCGTACAGGTGGAAAGACCAAACGATCCAGAGGTAGAGTCTCCTGTATTTGAAATAGGTAAAGCAACGAAAGAAATTAGGAAGCTGGAAAAGTTATTTCCTGAAATGGATATACTTAAAGGCAACCACGATCTTCGTATTGAAAGAAAAGCAGAACGTTTTGGTATTCCAAGAACAATGCTAAAAGATCTAAACGAAATTTTTGATATAAAAGCAAAATGGCGCTGGCACGATAAATTCATTCTTACTCTCCCCAGCAAACATAAAGTATTTTTAACACATAACTTTAAGAACAATGTACTGAGTAGTTCAAAAGAATTAGGCTGTTCATTTATTTCTGGACATTTCCACACGCAGGCGAATATTTTTTGGTGGTCCTCACCTTCTGCTTTAAATTTTGCCATGTCAACAGGATGTTTAATTAATCCCAAGGCACCAGCAATGAAATATCAAAAGTTATTTATTAAGCGACCAATATTATCATGTGGTATGTTGATTGAGGGAATAGGTCCTATCATTCAACCCATGTACTTAAATGAAAATGGAGAATGGAATGGAAAAGTCTGATAGATTAGTAATGGCTCAAACAATATGGGGTGAGTCAAGAGGTGAAACAAAAGAAGGTCAGTACGCCATTGCTCATGTTATTAAAAATAGATTAGACTCTAAGAAATGGTTTAGTGCAGATACTTTAGAAGGTGTATGCAAAAAGAAATGGCAGTTCTCCTGTTGGAATGAGAATGATCCTAACAAGGAAAAAATGGAACAGCTTACTCACGGAGATATTACTGACTTTGTTGATATAGCAAATAATGTTTTAGATAATTTGCATGATAGTAATGTTGGTAAAGCAACTCATTACTATGCAGATTATATTAGTGAACCTAAATGGGCAGAAGGAAAAACCCCCATCACGAAGATAGGGGTTCATCATTTTTACGAGGATATTGATTGACGAATTTCTGTTAATTTTGGAAAATTAATACTAAATTTTTTTGTTCTTTTTTGGTATTCGTTTTGTTCAAGTACAGGTTCAAAATTAGAATAATCTTTTAAATAAATATTATTTACTTTTATTATTCTTTCACCTCTGACTAAACTTTCTTTTGCTAGTTCTATTCTTCCAGCTTTAGAAATTATCAAAGCATCTTTAATAGTCATAGCAACATCGTTAACTGGCAACCACCAATCAAAAGAACGAGTACCTTTATTGTACTCACTTTGAAAATGGAAAATATTAATTCTTTTTCTTTTTACTATTCTTGAATGATGCCACACACCATAAGTTATTTTTTCTTGAAAAGAAACACTACTACCGCTACTCCAAATTTCATAAAATTTTTGTGGTTTATCAAATAGTTTGTGTTCGCCTTTTTTTAAGTCAAATAAATCTTTCATGATACCTCCTTTAGTTGTTTCATGATTTCTTTTATGCGTAAAGTTTTAGTAATTTGTTTCCAAAGTTTTAAATAAAACTTTGCATTCTTTTTATTTAAAATACATGGCGCTGTTTCTAAATTCCATCCCATAAGATAAGCTAGTCTCATCTTTTGATTAGATGGCATTAAAGGATTAGCACTACGTCTAATCTTTTTGTATTCACCTGTTACACTGTAAATACAATGATGGTACTTACGATCCGTTTTAACGAACCAAACATAAGAACCACAATCTATTAATTTATAATTCATCGGTTAACTCCTTTTTGTAAATTAATATAAAAAACATACTATCATAGTTTTTATCAAAAGTCAAAAACGCTGTTGTATGTGTAACAATGTTACACCTAATAAATGAGGAGTTACCGTTAAACACAAAAAAATTATTTAAAGCATAGCTTAAAAAAATATTTTTTTTTATCTTGTGGATATTTTTTTTACAAAAAGGAAAAATTATTTATGTTAAATTTACTTTTAGGACCAGTTGTTGATATTGTTTCCACAAGCGTGAAAGGTTTTGTAGATACAAAGAAAGCAAAGGCAGAGCAAAAAGTTACAGAGATACAAGCTAAAACTAAATTGCGTCAGCAACAAATAGCAGGCGAGGTTTCGTGGGAAGCATCAGCCGTTGACCAAATGAAAGGAAGCTGGAAAGACGAATTTTGGACTATTATTTTTGGGGGAATTTTAATTTCGTGCTTCTTGCCTTGGAGTCAAATGTATGTAAAAGAAGGTTTTATTTTTCTTGAAGAAAATACACCGTCGTGGTTTGCCACTTGTTTATATATTTGTATTGGTAGTTCTTTTGGATATAGATTTGGTAAAGCGGGTCTTTCACACATGAAAAAGAAATAACACTTATACATTAGGTGTAGGTGCATCTAAATTTTTCAAAAAATAGGAGATAAAATGAAATACTTTACATGGTTTAAGGACCTACAAAAGAAATACCAGATTATTATTATTGCTTTAATAATAATTGCTGGAATGTATTTATACGGAATGTTTTAAATGAATTGTCCTCCAAAAGTTAAGGTTGGATATAAGGACATAACTATTGATCTTGTTCGTTCAGACTTTTCAAAACAAACTGATTGTTACGGGGAGTATCAACACAGGGCGAACAAGATTGAAATACAACAAGACTTAACACCTACTGACTTTGCTAATACTTTATTACATGAAATATTACATGCAGTAGTGTACGAACATTCTTTAACATGTGAGGGCAATATTTTATCTACTGATAATAATGAGGAAATTGTCATCAATTCAATAACAAACGGACTAATGACTGTTATCAAAGACAATCCTTGGTTCTTAAAATTTTTGCAGGACAACATTCATGGGCGACAATCTACTAGACATAAATAATCAAAAAAGCTGGGATGATTTAAGAACAGTTCAAGCGTGGAAAGATGTAAATAAAACACCTTGGACCGAAGGATTATTAGACGATAACCAAACAATAACGGGACAAGAGTTTTCTGACAATCCTATTATTGGTGGCATGCAGAAATTTAATAAAGGATTATTAGCGAATACTTTAGGAACAGCAGAACAAGGTTTTAATTATGGTATGAGTTTATTGCACACACCTTTTGCTTTTGCAGGCGATACGGCAGAAGGAATACACGAAGCATTGCCAGACTCATGGGCAAATAAACTTTCAGATATTATGTATCGTTCTGGTAGTAGCATGGACTCAGACGATTTTGGTGATCATGTTGAAGGTCATTTATTAGAGGGTCTTTTAGCTTTCCCGACTTTTGCAGAGTTTCGTATTCCTATTATGAAAAGTATAAAAAATAGGGAACCATTACCTAATAAGGTTAAGAAAGAAATTTTAGAAAAAGCTAATAGTAATTCTTCAATAAGATATACAATGGATGATGTTGAAGAAATGTTTGATTCAATAAACATATCCGACAAAAATCAAAGCGGTATTATTTATGAATATGATTGGTACACAAAATCAAAATCATGGGAAGGTGATAAAGGTCATCTTTGGCACGGACTAAAAGTTAATGCAAAAGAACAAAGTAAATTTGAAGCTAAGATAAAAAAGAAAATAATAGAGAGAGAAATAAAAATTTCTGAAGGTGAAACATGGGCGGAACAATCTAAAATAAAAGCACGTTTAGATGATTTTGATTTAAAAGATTTAAACAAGGTTAGAATAGAGCAGGGGTTAACACCAATAAAAGAAACAGTTACAACAAAATTAGATGGTAAACCTATTGAAGCTAAATTTATATCGGGTAAGATTAGCGGTAAAAATATAGGTTTAGAAAACAATGAAATTAAAAGATTAGCTTATATTTTATCTGATAGTATTAAAAGTCAGCATCGTAGATTTCAAGAGGACCCATTAGTTATGGGTTTAGTAGATGAGTACCCAGCAACAACATTGGCGGTAAGAGAAAAAATACATAAGTTAAAAAAAGAAATAAAAAAAGATAAAGAAATAGGGGAGGTTAATTTAGATAAATTAGATGAATTAAATACGTTAGAAGAAAAGGCTTTAAATCAAAATAAAAAAGTTTTAGCTATGCGACAAGAAAATTTTTTTTTACAACCGCCTTATAGTTATTCTGAAATGGAAACTTTATCACATGAGGTTGGTCATTTATTACATATGCATTTAACCAAAAATACTATTCCGTCATTTTTAGAAGGACATAGTTTAGAAATAGGAATAGCTAATGCTGAATTAATTGCAGTATCTAAATCGATGCGTCCTAATTTATGGAACGATAAACATTTAAAAAGATATAAAGATAAAATACCTGATACAGTTAAAGAACAACATCAAAAACAAGTTACATACAGAATGAAAGATGTAGAATTATTAGCTGATTTTATAAAAGGATATTTAGTTGAGCCTTTGCTGACAAAAAGATTAGCACCTAATATGTCTAAGATATTAAGAGGTATGGTTAATGAAAGTTGGTTTAAAGATATATTAAAACTAGCTAAAGCAGATATTATGCCTAAAGATGGTATGTTGCAAAAAAAAGAAATTAATTCTGGTCTTTTAAGTACCGCTACTGTATAAAAAATTATGCAATGTGAATGTGGTAGTAAAAAAATATCCCATATAATTATGGACCCCGATTGGAACAATCCTAATGCGGACTATTCTAAAACCGAGGTCTATGAATGTATGGATTGCGGTAAAGAAATTAATTCAGCTTCCAAAGTAAATTCTCAGGACGAAGATTAGTATAACGCTTTAACATCTTCCAATCTTTATGACCACTAATCATAGCAACCTCTGGGATTTGCCAGCCTTTTTCAAACAAGCGACTAATACCTTCATGGCGCATATCATTAAAACGAAGATCTATAATATTTAGTTTCTTCATAAGACGTTGCCATTGACTTTTTAATGCTTCATACGAAGGTAAATCATTACGCATTAACAAGTTAAAGGCTCTATTAGATATAGGTATTTTTCTTTTACCAACATGCTTCACTGTTTTATGATCATCTAAAATAAGCAAGTACCCATTTTTATTTTTTTCAAAACGAAAATTTCTATTCACCCATTCTGCTTTGCGCATGCAAGTACGAATAGCAATCTTAATACTTGCCCACAATTCAGATGATGCATGCTTATTAATTAATTTTAATTCACTAAACGTCGGGCGACGATCACGACTATCATCATGTTTAGCTGGCTTCTTTGTATCAATTGCAGGATTAACTATCTTCATGTGTTCTTCTTCAATAGCATACTGATAGATCTGCTTAATACGATTAACACGTTTATGAATAGAACTTGGTTTTAAAAATTTCTTTTTACTTTTAACATACATAGAAATATCTTTTGCTGTTAAATATAATGGACCAGTTGTATTCAGTAATAAACGAAAGTCACTAATTAATTTATCAACCAAACGAATTTCATTCATTTCATGTTTCAATTGAGGAAGCTGTTCATTCTTATACATGTTAGCTAACTCAACAAAACATTTTTTTTCTTCATAAGTATCAATCTTCTTACGGTCAATGTCCGTTAACGTATGACGTATAAAAATTTCAGCTAAAGATTTGTCTAAAAATTTTTGACATATCTTCACGCCTTGCTGACGAATAGACACATGGAATACTTTTGTTCCATCTGTTTTAAGATATTCTTTTATATATTTCATATAAACTCCTTTTTTTCTTGGAGTTGGGTCCTTCATAAGGAAATCATAATCCTTGTGTCGGGGGTTCAAATCCCTCCTCCGCTACCAGTACCTTAATAAATGAATGTTCTGGTTTGGTCAAGAACTATAACAATGTTATACTATTAGTATTATTTGTGAAATATGGGGAAAAATGGGGAGTAAATAGATTAGGACTGTTTCAAATCTATTGGAATTACCCCCCTTTTTTAAGTTTTATCAAATATTTCAGATAAAACTCAGCTTTGAGTAAATCCTCAACGCCGTTTTTCAATTCAGATCTAAATATGTATTTGAATATATTAAATTTAATCGCGCCTGTAAATTCTTCTTTTGATAGCATATCTTTAGCCACATCCAGAAATTCTTTCTTACCTGATGTGTAATGTGTTGGATGATTAACAGGATCACTCATTTTACAAAGTTCTTTGGTTTTCTATTTTTTATATGATGTAGAACGTCTGTATGATGTCTATTTATAAACCTTCCAATTGCCGAATAATCAAAATCTGTATTTCTAATAACAGCATGACAAAAATCAGTTCTTGCTTGAACTAAATTTTTATGCCTTCTTTTAGATCTAAATTCATCTAATGATATTTCATACGTTGAACAGACTTTTATACACCATTCCATCATACCATTTTTCCGCAACGCTTCAGGATAAACATGATCAATATTTCTAATTAATTCTTTTAATCTTATAATTTCTGGTTGAGTTAAAAATATTTTTTTATCTACATTTAATTCTCTTTCTTGATTAAGCATCCAGTTAGAATTTTCTTTTTTAAAGTTTTCTTTTTTTCCTTGAAATTTAATTTTATCAATTGTTATTGTTTCAATATGTTTTTTCTTCTTTAATGCAGAAGCAATCTTGGTACCTTTGTCATTTCTGTGTTGATTATGCATACATTCTCCTTGCTTTTTTTCTACACTGACTACAAAATCTATCATGAACAGAATTAGAATAATATTTAGCAGGACATAAGGTGCAAGTTTTTAATTCTTTATTTTTTATTCGTGGATTTGTTACAGAAGAATAGTTTTCTTCTCTGTATTTTTTCATGGATAATCTTTTCTTTACGGTACTCATTTTTTAACAAACTCTGGTTGTTCTTTTTTTAATTTCTCATTCTCTTTTCTGAGATCAAAGTTTTTATCCGCCCAGTTATCTAATCGATCAGTTAAAAACTTATTATGCGTTTTTAATTCTTTATTTATTTTCCTTAATTCCTTAATATCTTTTTCTAAATTTTTAATTTCAATAATTAATTTATCTAAATCAGTCATAACTAATGATGAGTCTTTTATAGCTGGCATGATGTATTTAATTCCTTCTGGTTAATGACATACGTTGAACCATAACCAAGATCCTTTAAATTATTTTTATTGTAAACATCCTTACTTTTCTTCCATCCTTTATAAGTAAAATTTTTCCCATCACCCGTCATCAACACATATAGATCTATTCCCCCATCAATTTCTTTTTTAGGAGTCACAAGTAATTGACCATTAGATAAGTTTGTTGTTTTAATATCAATAGCAACACCATCAATAACACAATCTGCTGAACCTTTTCGTACATGATAAGTAAAGTCAGGATAAATATTCATCATTTTGCAAAAAGCTATTTCTGATAAAACACCTGACTCAACAATTTCTTTATTAGTCTTTCGTGATGCCACTTTTCTATTCATCACATTTTTTGTTTCACATTCGTGATAGCGTCGATAAGCTAACTCTTTAGATAATTCTATTTCTAAATTATTAAGAAATACAGAATGATTGATCTCAGGTAACATCATAGATACCTTTTTCTATTTTAACTCTATCTAATGCTTTCTCTTGTCTTAGATCATCCTGATGATGTGATAATTGCAGGACCATCGCATTGGCTCTAAACAATTCTATTTCTTGAATAGATAAATCTGTTAAATGACTTATATATTCTTGATGATTAAAAGCATGCCATTCAGCTTCCTTACCTGTTTTGTTTCCTTTTTCCTGAATACATAATTTACTAAATAAAACTTTAGAATATTTTTCTAAGTAATGAACATGTGCTTTACATTCACCTAGATAATTATTAGCATCAAAAATAGCTTTAGCTAATAACTCTCTATCTATAGGTAATGGATTAGGTAAGGAAAATTTTTTGCTGTTCATATATATCTCTAATTTTTTTATCAGGGGACGTTGCCCAATATTTTTTGGCAATAGGACTAATCATTAATCTATTAAGGTGCCATTCTAATTCATTATGTTGGTGTTGTTGTTCATGGAGTAAATAATGCATGGGTATTGTCCAAATATCTGAGACACGCTTACCCATCATAAATCTTTCACCAAGAAATTTAACATGGCAACACTGAACCCCTTCTGTTGCACCAGTATAAAAACACGGCTGGGAAGCCACATGTTTCTGATGGGATTTACTTACTATTATCTTGCTCTCTAATGTCATTTACCTTATCCAGATCATCTTCATGCACAATGATCCAAAAACCTTTTCTATGGCTCTGACAAAGGCAAATAACGGGTATTTTTCCTTCTTCTTCCGCCAGCTTTTTTGTTTTATCATACAAGGTAATAACTCCATGCTTTTTCTTTTCTATCTTATTTATCTTTATTTTTTTTGAATTTTTTAACAATGGTATTTTCTTTATGATTGGGATTAGGATTAGACATTGAATGAACGCCAATCCATTTATATTTAGATTTTTTATTAATAAAACTAGGACTAATTTTTTCTATAATTGCATCAATAAAATAATTCATAACTCTCCTTAAATATTTAGTTAATGGGTTTTTTCTTTTCATCAAAAATTTGTTTTCTTCGTGTTTCCAAATACGGTGCTATTAATGTTTGAATAATAATAAAATCATTCGGTGATGTAACCATTAGATGACGAGTCAAAAAAGTTGACAAGGCAAGACTAAACGTAGCGGAGTTAACCTTCTTGTGCTTTTTTAACAGGTCATCTAACGATTGTAATACCGCAGAAAAATCCTTTTTAAAATTTGGATCACTAGGTATCATATGCTCATGCCTTTTATGTAAGCCAAAACCAGCAGAGCATCATCAGACACAAAATTTTTCTTAGGAGGAAATAAGGTGTGTCTGGTATTCATATTATCTGTTGTTGTAACCGCCACGGTACCCACCGCCTTGGTTGTTGTTATAACCACCTTGTTGTTGATTATTAGAATAATCTTTTGGTGGTTTTTTCTGATATGGAAATGCCTTAATCGGCACATGTCCATCCATCAAAACATTTAGTTTAACAGCAGAGTCAGGGTTATCATTCTCAAAAATAACCCCGCAATTTTTCCAAATAGGTTTCCCATTTGGATCTGCTTTCTTATCTTTTTCACTCCTGCTATCATACGCAAGAGAATAAATTGGATCAGCCATCTTACTTCTCCTTCTCCTTTTTGGTTAATGGTTTAAATACACTTTTGCCTAACTCTTGTTCTTCTTTAAACTGAGAACAAAAATCTCTAGCCTTACAGTAACTCTCACAATTCTTGGCAACAGAACGACGATGTTCAACACCAACATTTTTAACATTACTATAATTGGAACGTGCCACTGAGATTGCTTCTTCCCGTGATGAACATACTCCTCCCGATAAAGCACGTCCCCCTTGTTCAGTTACTACCGCCCAAGTTTCACCTCTACGCCATTGTTCTTCGGGAGTACAAAGAGGTAAATTCGTTTTTGCGTCCTCCAACTTTTGAAGGCGTTCTAATATAAATTTTTCTGTTTTTTCTCTATCCCATTCTATAAGCCTATAAGACATTACATCATGAGGAGGATAATTTTTTTTATGTTTTTCTTTTTCAGACCAGTTTTTAAATATAGCTAAAATATTTAGTGAATTAACTTTATAACCATTACGTTCTAATAAATTTTTATAAATATTTTGTTGCTCTGTCCACTTATCTTTTGTGTCAAATATAACTGACCAAGTATTAACAAACTTATAATCCCATACATCAACATGAAAAGGATCACCGTCAATTGGTTGTATTAAATCAAGTTGACCACCTAATACCGTACCACCATAAGGACCATCATAGGTAGAATAAATTCTTTGTTCTGTAGTTCCTGATGTTGTAGCATTTTCAAATATGCTATGACCTACGGTTCCAAATACAGACCATGTTAATTCTGAAACATCAATAATAATCTTATCATTATTTTCTTGTTCCAAAATTACTTGTCTTGCAGACTTGCTTAACTGGGAAGCTGTATAATCAGATCTTCCTTTATTA
>Ga0208299_1002475_pt1 | contig 12445 bp, 15 predicted proteins | sample 15_taG_FD_184089 | JGI IMG/M metagenome (GOLD analysis project Ga0208299, IMG submission 184089) | Marine viral communities from the Subarctic Pacific Ocean - 15_ETSP_OMZ_AT15312 metaG (SPAdes) (version 2) | ecosystem: Environmental > Aquatic > Marine > Oceanic | place: Pacific Ocean | collected...
CAGCGAAGTAGGGCATATTGAGCCAATTCCCGGTTTGTTTCTCCTTCGGTAACTGCTTAGACCATTCATATTGTTTTGGAAATATTTCATCTCCAGTCCTTCCCATGGAGGCCGCTATCTCTTCTAGCTTTCCTTGAATTTTATAGGCTGGAATAGGAACTTTAGTAAACAGGAATAAATGCACGCCGCCCGATTTGGTCATACAAGGGACCAAAGGCAGTGACATATCTTTAATGGTAGCTAATAAAGCTTTGGTATCAATGGGGTATTCATCCACATCAATACATCCCCACTGACAAGTCTCATCGTCTTTAAGGGGGATAACTCCTATAGAAAGTTCTCCTTTTAAATGGCGTAACCACAAATCCAAAGTGAGCGGTTCCTGTAGGGTTCTCCCACGACCGTCTTTTTTTACTCCTTTGGCAGTAGTCTTTTGACCAGTTATTTCATATACGCCGTGCGCTCTGTCCAAGCCAGAAAATACTTCCATGAATTTTTTCGCAATTTTTTCCATACGTCCTTAGAGGATGGACCCCAACATAAAGTGTTCAAAATGTTAGGGTCCAAAGAGTTTAGTCTTCCCAATCTTTGTTGGTAGACTTGTCCTCTATAGTGGCAGTTTGAGGACCCTGTAATTGGTCCATGCCACCAGCGGAACAGAACTTAGAAAATTCTTCTGCGTCTTTAAACAACTCAGTTTCCTTTTCTCCCAACATACGCTCCTGTGTAATACTATAGCTGTACCATGTACCACGGTCGTTGGATTCCACCTGCGTTTTCAACGAGTACCAGTGAGAAAAAGCCGGAGGGGTAAATAACCCTTTCTGGCCCTGGATCTTCGTACCTTGGATCAAAGTGTTCCAAGCACGCGAGTGTTTAAGTTGTGATCCGGTCATATTGATAACACATTTTTGAGGTGCGTCATCAACGAGCGCGTAGCCATAATGATTGGCAGTAGTCGTCAGTTGGGTTTCCCCTCCTGGCGTTATCAGCCTACCTTGACCATCGCGAGTGCATCGATTCAAAAGATCTGAATCCGGCTGATGCACAGCAACCAGTCCTCCTCCTTTTTCACGCAAACGCCACTCTACTAGAGTTTTGTTATAGTAAACAGGGAGGAATGACAGACCGTCATCACCACTTACAGTGGTGTTGTTGCCTGAGAAGAAAAGATCTCCTTCTTCCGCATCTGCCACATAATCAGCAGAGGCTTTTTGTCTTTGCGGAGACAGCGCCTGGACTATGCTTATACGCGGAGTCCGGAGATCTTCCGCTCCTACATCACCGAAACCTTTCTCATCGATGGTTTCAAACAGGGAAGTTAAGGCCTTCCCGTTGCCTTTTTTATTCGTTGCCATTTTTTACTCCTTCTTTCTTCGTTCAACGATTTATTTTTGTGCGCTTGCCCTGATACACAGAAAATTTCTTCTGCACATCAAAGTCAAATGCGTTATTACCCGATTCGATTTGTTCTTTTACGAACGCACGAAGGGTGCTTGGATGAACAGCTTCTTTCTCTTGGGGTATATGCCCTTGAGAGATTAGCTGATCTACCAATTCCTTTGCCATGACATCTTCACCCTGTCCAAATGTGAGGGTGACAGTATTCTTTATTATGTCGCCATGACCATTGTCTCTTAGCCACGCATGAGCGCCTGATAATTTATCAGCACTGATACGGGCACTGTAAAAAGGTTCTGCTGAAATTTGAGAACCGTCATTTAATTTAAGGTTAGTTACACCAAGTTGACCTAACTTGTCTGGGATTATTTGTTCAGAAAGTTCCCTATGTTTCTCCTTAATTCTTTGAAGTCTTTCTTCCATATTGCCCATCTCACCCTCCAATTTGAGTAGCCTATTACATAACGTACTGAGATCTTCAATTGAAGAATCTTCAATTTGTTCAACAGCTCTTGTGGTGCTTTCCTCGAATAGTTCATTTATTTTTTCCATTTTTACTCCTTAAAGGTACTACATTTTTAAGCTTACTTTCAGTTGGCGGGAATTTTTCAAACTCAAAAGAAAATGAGATGTCCCCGTTGCTCACATCAATTACCTCGACGGACCCAATTGGGTTATCTAATTCAAAGTAGGTGTATCTAAGGGCTTCATCCAATGTGTAAAATGCTCCAATTACCCAGGGGTGATTTTGATTAAGAACTTCAATAAAATAATCGCCGTCCTTGTCAGAATAAATTTCGATTTCTACCTTCGTTCTATATCCGTTTTCTTTTCTTCCTGTCATCATCAACTCAAAGTTGCAGTAGGACTATACCACCTGTATAATAAATTACAACATTTATTTGAATGTATAACGAAGAATAAAGGACAAGACTTATGAAACTGAAAGAATATGAATTTAAGACCGAACCGTACGAACATCAATTTGAAACCTTAAATCTCAGCGCACATCGTACCCTATTTGCACTATTTTTGGAAATGGGATTGGGTAAATCTAAGATTTTATTAGATAACGCTGCACTATTATTTGAAAATCAAAAAATATCTGGACTTATCATTGTTACTCCTAAAGGTAACTTACGAAATTGGGACATCCATGAAATAGCAAAGCACTTACCTGGACGCGTTGAAAGAAATATTTTGGTATGGCAGCCCAACCACACTCAAAAATGGCTTAGGGAATTTGAAAAAATGACCAAAGAGGACAGCACTGGGATTTTAAATATCTTCTTAGTAAATGTAGAGGCTTTTGCCACCGTCAAGGCCTGCAAATTTGTAGAAGAATTTTTAGTTACCCACGACGCCATGATGGTAATAGACGAGTCCACCACTATAAAAAATCCAAAAGCTAAGCGAACCAAACATTTAATTAAGTTGGCACCTCTTGCTGACTACCGTAGGATACTGACTGGCTTTCCAATTACCAAGGCCCCATTGGATTTATACTCTCAATGTTATTTTCTGTCTCCTAACTTGCTCGGCTTCAGTAGCTACTATGCTTTCCGTGCCAGATACGCCATTACCCAAGCGAGAACCATGGGAAGACATAGCTTCCAACAAATAATAGGTTTTCAAAAATTGGAAGAACTGCAAGAAACCATTAAAGACTTCTCTATTAGAAAAAGAAAAGAGGAGTGTTTGGATCTTCCAGAAAAAGTTTATATGAAACGTCATGTTGAGTTAACCGACGAACAAAAGATTGCTTATCAAACTATGAAGCAGCAGGCATTAATGATACTCAACGAAGAATTATTCTCCACCATGAATGTATTAACCCAACTTATGAGGCTACAACAGGTCGTGGCAGGCAGTTTACGTAATGAAGAAGGGGAAACCATTACCCTAAAAAATAATCGCATACAGGCGGTTTTAGATTTACTAGAAGAAACATCTGGGAAGGTAGTTATCTTTGCTATTTTTCAAACCGACATACAAGAATTGGAAAAAGCTATTGGTGAGAAATTTGGTGAAGGTGCTGTAGCCTCTTATTACGGTAAGACACCGCAGGATAAACGACAGGTCATTATAGATAAGTTCCAAGATCCAGACAGTGAACTTAGGTATTTTGTTTCTAATCCACAGACAGGGGGCCGAGGGATTACTTTAACCGGTGCTAATACTATGATCTTTTATTCTAATTCCTACGACCTGGAACTGAGGGTCCAAGCAGAAGATCGTATTCATAGAATAGGACAAGAACACAGTTGCACCTATGTAGACTTGGTAGCAGAAGGGACCGTTGACGAACAAATTCTAAAGAACTTGCTAAACAAAGTGAAAATTAGTAACGAGGTTTTAGGAGAAGTTCGTAGTTGGTTTGAATGATGTATAATCAAATCATGTCCTTTGAAGATTACCTAGAACACGCCACCATCGAAGATACCGTTGCCGATATTTTAAGAGAAGTCCATCCAGTCTTAGAGAGAAAAGTAGAGGAAACCCAAGCTTCGCCGTGGGAAGTGGCCACCGCTTTAATGATAGAACTTTCTGGTATAGCTACAGCAGCGGAATTAGACCGAAATGTTTTGATGAATCTATTAGCCTTCCTTATAGACACAACCAAGGGCTCAATTAATCAATTTGATAATATCCTACCCAACGAATCCATTACGAGACACTAATGAAGGACTGGGAAAAGTGGGGCTTTGAACCCATAGATACATACGCACGGGCACCGGAAAACCAAAGACAAATAGAACTTTGTTTTGCAATTTTCTTTGGTTCTACTGTACCTAAAGCCCAAGAAATATTACAATCTACAGCGGGCGAACGTATTCTACATGTGGCTAAAAATAACGGGTGGACCACCCATCAGATAGCCAAAGAAATACAGAACTATGTAGATTACATCGATGAGAAAGAAGAGGCTAATGCGGAGACAGCCAATGAAAAAACTACTACTAACGGTTCTGGGAGTCTTATTCCTTAGTACAGCGTACGCAGATCAAACAGGAGACTGCACTGCTGGTACAGAGCATTGTGAACAGAATAGTTTAACTACAACTAATACTACAACTACTAATAATACCAACGTAAATACCAACACCAATAATAATACCAACGTAAATACCAACACCAATAATAATACCAACGTAAATACCAACACCAATAATAATACCAACGTAAATACAACAACTACGACTTCGAGCGCTACCAATAGCAACACCAACGTAAATTCAAACACCAACGTAAATACGAATAATACTACGAGTGTAAATACGAATAACTCAACGTCGACTGCGACTACGAATAATACGAATGTAAATACGAATGTAAATACGAATGTAAATACGAGTGTAAATACAAATAATAATGTAAATACCTCAACCAGTAATTCGACTGTTAATTCAACTGTGGATCAGAATGTAAATAATACAACCACCTCTAACAATACAAATACATCCACAAATACATCAAATAATACTAATAACAATACAAACGTAAATTCAAATACAAACGTAAATCAATCCACGTCAGATTCTAATGTAACAACAGATAATAAGAATACGAATGTGAATCAATCGACTTCGGATAATACCAATAGAAACATTAATGAAAACAATTCAACACAGACTATTAAGCAAGAGATAACTAGCAAAGCTCCACCAGCTTCGGCAATCGCTCCATCAATTATGAGCTACAGTCAAGATTTGTGCTTGGCTGGTCGTTCAGGAGCTTTTCAAGGGCAAATTATAGGTTTTTCAGCCGGGAGAACTATTCGTGATGAGAACTGTGAACGCTTAAAACTTTCTAAATATCTCTACGATACAGGTATGAAAGTTGCAGCAGTAGGTATACTTTGCCAAGATCCCAGAGTATTTAAAGCTATGGAAATGGCAGGTACACCTTGTCCTTATATGGGTAAAGTAGGTAAAGACGCAGCTGTTGGTTGGAAAGAGAATAAGGAAGACCGACCAGACTATGAAGAATACAAAGATAGAAGCGTAGGGAAATGTAAGAAAACAAGAAACAAAGAGGGTAGGAAAAAATCTAGGCAGACTTGTGTTAAAGAATTTAATAATAGCTAGTCTATTCCTTGCTTGTAGTACCCTTAGTGCTGATTACGTTTATGAAGGAAACCAAGATTTATATGACCTACAAACCAATTCGTCTGGCTCAACCGGGCTAGGCTCAAATGATGACTCAGTTTCAGCAGCTTTTGACTTAGGATTTACCTTTACCTTTTATGGTAATGACTTTACCAAAGCAAGAATGGCGACCAATGGTTGTTTGCACTTTAACCTGACAGGCAGTTATTGTGGAGACTATACACCTGATCCACTACCTCAATACACAAATACTTTATTTGTGTTTTGGACTGACCTGATAAAAGATGGTGGTTCAGCGATGAGGGCTAAAGCCTTTGATGATTACACCATTTTTGGTTGGTATAAGATGAGGGAATACAACCGAGCTAATTCCGATAATAGTATAGAAGTCTGGTTGTATCCTAATAATACTTATGAGTTTCGCTATGGTGAATTGGATATTAAAACACATGATGTCCTCATCGGAGAGCAAGGAAGCACCTCACAGATTTACACTTACCATTTCTTTGACGAGTGTAATACAGGAACTACTAATGTGTCTGGAACTTGTGTTAACTACGATTGGAACTCTAGCAGTAATGCAGTGAATACTTTATTGGAAGATGGTGGGTCTTTGTATGGCGATGGCACGGATCAATCGCTATGTGCAACGGCACCTTTAACTTCTGCTAATTGCGCTGGTTATGCAGCGGCTTATTTCACTCAACAGTGTGATATAAGTGCTTTATACAATGCGGATTGCACTGGTTATGCAGCTGCCTACTTAGCTCAACAATGTGGTTTGGATGATCTTTACTCTACTTCTTGTCCTTTATATTGGGATGCTTATGATGACCAACAATGTGATGAAAATCCACAGTACGCACCCTTCTGTCCAGGATACACTCAAGAAGCCTCGGTCGCTTACTATGAAACTGACGAACAATATGGCTACGAAGATAATTATGGTTACGAAGATAATTATGGTTACGAAGATGAATACTATGTAGACAGTTGTATAGATGATCCGTCATATTGTTATGATGATGATCCTTATGCAGATATGTATTTCACCGATGCAGAATGGTATGAAATAGATTTACAAGAGTTTGGTCAGGAACAAGTAGATGAATGGTATGGAACAGATATAGCCTTTAATGATGATGGGTGGATAGAATGGGACACTTCTTCTTTAGACACATGGGAAGACTTAGATATTCAAATGGATAACTACGATATACTAATGGAAGAAACTTATTATGAACCTTTCTATGAAACAGAGTATATTAGTGAAACAATAAATTTATTTGATAATGAAGAATTAGTTGAGTTATATGAGTTTGATACAATAATAAGAGAGGAGTTTGCCCATGAAGAAAATAATTACCTGGAGTTTGAAACAATTGAAGAACTTGATGAATGGTATGAAGAAGAAATGGAAGAGTCTTTTTCCGAAGAAGAAATGGTTGCCCACGAAGAAGAACTTGAAGAAATTTTTGAAGAAGAAGCCGTTGAAGAAGTCTACGAAGAACTTGAAGAAGACCGGATCGCAGAAACAGAAGAAACAGAAGAACTAGAAATAGCTGACATTATACAAAGAGAAGAAGGCAGCTCAATGAACATGGAAGTTGCTCTTAGTGTAGTGGCCAATACCATCCAAACTGCGACTAATAGTGTAAGGGGCACAACAGCGGGAACCTCTATTCACGCAACAGGGAATACTGTGGCCTCTGGTGGTACAAGTGGTGGTACAAGTGGTGGTACAAGTGGTGGTACAAGTGGTACATCTGGTGGCACTATGTCTTCTAATACAGGAGTTAGTAATGCAGTAGCTTCTTCTAGTGGAGGAGGTTTTAGTACCAGTAGTTCTCCCAGTAGGTCAGATCAAATTGCTTCCGCCTCTGTTCAAACTAATACCGTGTTGTCAATGAGTGCTGATACAGGGGCGGTAAGTAATGTATCCATTGTCAGTTCTCCTATGCCTACGGTTGATACTTCACCACAAGTGGAAGTTGCAGAGGTACAGGTTCAGACTATGCAAAGTCAAATAGATACAGCTATGTCTGAAGTAATTACTCCTAGCGAAGCGGATCAAATTGCTGATAGAATAGTTGCTGAGAATATAGAAATGCAGCAAGAGGAAATTAAAATTATTCAAGAAGAAACAGGACAGTATGGAGATGAGTCGGCCCTGGTAGCATATCTAGGGTACAACGCGGGGTTCACAGAATATTATGATAGAGTTCTTCCACAAAAAGAGGAGTGGTATGAACCTAGAATTATATATGCTGATAATTATATGACTGATAATATTTCAGGTTTTTATAGTTTAGCAGGGACAAGTTTAAATAAATTGGGAGAAATGATTAACCAACAACCCTCACTCTAATGAGGAATATCGTAATAAACAGGGCTATTAGGATAATATATGTCTCATGCTATGTTTGGATATTTTTAATGATTGTAAAAGATGTTTTATAGGAAGTAATTATGGAATGGTTTAAATCAAAAGGCGGACAAGTAATAGCTCTAGTAACTATCGTAAGTACATTAGCGGGCTTCGGATACGCGGGAGCGGGCTATGTTAATAGATTAGAGAATTTAGAAAAGAAAGTAACTGGCATAGCTTCGACTAAATCAGGACTTCAAGATATTGAAGAAAGATTTGCTGGTATAGAGACTTCAGTTGAGTATATTAATAAGTCAATTGATGAAGGCATTAATGTTTCATTAAAATCTCATGCAGCTTCAATTAATTCATTGAAGGCTCAAGTAGAAGGGATCTCTGTTGCAATAGATGCGATTGAAAAAGATATAGATAAGCTGGACAACGACACGAATCCATTAGCACAATAAAATGAGCAAAGAAAAACTTTACGGACTACGCGATCAACTGAGTAAGTTTCTTTACGATCCTACCCCTGACCAAGCGGCATGGCGCGATAAGATGTGGGAGGAAGGACGCTTTGATGAATCAATAAAAATCACCAAGCAGGTTGAAACACAGTTAGAGGAGGTTGAAACACAAATCGAAGCCTTTGAAGCGGCCGAGCCAGAACTAGGGGAAAAGATTGTTGCCAATACCCTGTTGAACCTGCCTCTAGGAAAACAGTTAAAAGGTACGGGACTTGGTTCCCTTCTGGGCCTCGCCGAAGAAGAGCTGGGCGCGGCCGAAACACAACGGCTCAAGGACATAGAGCAGGAGGTCTACGAACTCAATGCGATCAGACAAAGGGACCTTGAAGGCGGAAAAGTTACGTCCGGCACTATCAGTGGAATCGATGCGGATATAGAAAAGCTAATGGGAGAAAAAGAAGGCCTTATGTCTTTGATTGGTAAGACGCCGACGACGGGGGAAGATCCAATAATTGAAGATATTAAGAAAGGTTTATATGACGCAGGGCTCTTTTGGCAAGCCGGTATTGATGAGCAGGGCTCACTCTACGAAGCATTAGATGAATACAAAAACTTAGATTCAGAAGGACAAGCACAAGTAAAAGACATGTTAAGAGAGGACATGTTTGAGAGATTGGGGCTAGAAGATGCTAGGGCAGACGAAAGATTTTTTAGTGATTCTGGGGCTTTTGATGCCGAGCTGGTTGACCAGTATTTAAACAAAGAATTAGCTGAGGAATACCCAAAAATCTTTGAAAAGCCTAGGAGCTACCAAGGCGGCGGCCTAGTAATGAACTACGGAGACTACGGCAGGAGCTATAAATAGTGTATGAAAAAGTAAAACAGACAATGGTAGGAACAGTATGGCTATTACTTTTAGCGGTACTCATCGCCATGGCTATACCCATTTTTTATTATTACAAACTAGGAGAAAAATATGCCGAAAAAAAGAGCGCGTAATCCAAAAGGACAATACAAAGGGGACGATTCCAGTACCCCTGATATGAATGAAGCGTGGGAAATGACCGAACCTAAATATTTACACATAGGGGATAACGTCGTTAAAAGAATAAATGAATGGTTAAACGAAAAATAAGCCGATCCCAACGAAGTAGCCGAGCAGAACGAGTCCCTATTGTTTCCCGCAGTAAATATAAGAAAACGACCCAAGGTCAATCCAGAAATTCCCGCATGAAACCGGGGCGTAAGCGTTATCGGGGTCAAGGATGACCAAAGACGATGCCATTATTATTAGTATTAACTTAATTTTTATTGTATGTGTCGTATATGGAGTGATATACTTTTTCCTATGAACGCAAAGAAATGTAAGACTCTACGGAGACTTCTTAAAGAAAACGGTTTCGATTGGAAACAAACTAAATACTTACAAAAGAAATTGAGGTATATTAGTGGGAAGGATCACCCTTATCCGCCGATCTTTTTAGATCCTAAGTGTGGGCGAGCGGTGTATCAAAAGAATAAAACCCTGTCCGGGGGGATAAATAAGTAATACCGGATACGGTGCCAGCGGGCGGTGTGCCATCATACAAAAACACCCGCGTTGGGGGCCTAACGTATTTCCTCCCATGATATGTAGTTAGGTGACTCTAAAAAGGGGTTGACAGGACGTTAACCCCTTATTAGTATGCGACATATAATGGACACATGGGGTAATTCCCAAAGTCTTGATGATACTCCCTGTATAGGGATCTGTTCAGCAACGCAATGGGGTGATGCTATTTGTAAAGGCTGTGGACGAACGGTCACGGAGATCCGCGACTGGAATCTATTCCCCCCTATCTATAAAAAACTGGTAATCCTTCGCGCTGTAGACGAAGGCTACACACCAAGACAGGTATATACTTATGAAAACGATCCTGATAAAAACCGCAATAAACGTCGAATCTGCCCGCTCCTCACAAGCAAAGACAAACCTTCTAGCCCTGTGCGAAAATGGGATGGCAATACCGGAACACTCGGATCTAGTACAAGAGATACTTAAGCAAACTACCATCAAGGCGGAAGCCGACGAAAACGTAAGAGTTCTCGAAGAACTTCTGCTAGAATAAAGAGATTATGATAGGTACTTCATGGGTCTAGGATTATCAATGATGGGCGATCTCGCTCCTGGTGCTTCCATGCCAGGGTTGGATCCAGATATTGAAAATGTCTCCACAATCGCTCAACCCAAAGAAAAGACTCTTGAGGAGCAGCTAGACGAACTCACCACTACCATAACTCCAACGGCGGAAAGGCCTTCCATGCGTGACCGGATAAGGGCTAGACGATCTACTCGCGGAAGCGAAAACCCGGTTAACCCTGTTATGGATTGGCTAAGTGGCACCGATTGGAGTCAAGCTAGAGGAAAGGGGGAACGTCCAGTCCTCGCTAATATGGGACCAAAAGTGCTTAACGCTTTAAGCTTTATCAGTCCACAGGCGGCCATGCTAAATCGTGCCATCAATCTCGGCCAAGCATTTAAAAAAAGCCCCAAAGAAGCGGGACTCGGTATATTGGGGGCCCTTATTGGTAATAGATTTGGTGCCCAAGGACAAAATATATTTAATACAGCTCGCGATATCCGTAGTGATAAATCCACTTTCAAACAAGGACTCGGTAATTTATTTATGGGTCAGCTACTCAGTAGCATGGGAAAGAACCGTGACGTCGGTCAAGGCATTCTGTCCATGATTGGGGGCAAGGATCCAAGACAGGCTCTCCTTAATATAGCTCTCGGCAGGGCGGGTAGAAGAATGGATCCCACACAACGCGCCCTCTTTGGAGCCGGAGTTCAAACCATGAAAGGCCGACCGGGAAGGGAAGCTTTCGGTGGGGCCTTCAAGAACATAGCAACGAGACAGGGTATGCAAAAACTGCTCCAGCGTGCTTATCAAAGAGGGGGAGTGCCTGCCGTACGAAAAGTCCAAGCAGCGATGTCCTTTGTACCCGGTGGTCCATAACTCTTGAGTAAACGTATGAGAACGGAGAAAAACTGATGGTTGCTGGTGCAGCTGGGACGACGGAAATAGGCATCCCTACAGTTGAAGTAAGGGCTCCAAAATTAGGGGGCGGTCTTGACTTCTTCGGACCAGGGGGAGGCGGGTTCGGCATGGACGTACACGACTTCAGTGGTATCGGCAGTTATGCTGATTCTTTTATGCTGCCTTCCGGGAACATAATGAACATCGGAGACTTTAAGGCTCCTGAGAAAAAAGAAAAAACACGTCAGCCTTTCCGTGATTGGCTTGCAGCCCGCAGACGCGGAGAGCGCCCACTTAGAGAGCGTTGGCAAGACCCCGCCGAAAAAAAGAAGATACTCAGAAACGCTGGCTTAGGACTCCTTTCCTTTATATCTCCACAGTTCCGCATGGCTCAAAGTCTCTACAAGTTCGGTAAAGGCATGAAGGAAAACCCTCAAGGGATAATGGGTGCTTTAGGCAATATGTTTTTGCGACAAAAACTTGGGCCCAACGCCGATCTGTTCCGTTCGGGCATGGCCCTCTCCAGAGGCGCCCCGGCTGGGGACGTCTTTAAGAATCTATTGGTCGGCAGGGGATTGAAAGCCGGTATCGGTCAACTCGCCCCATCGCTTTTCAGAAAAGCTTATCAAGAACAGGGCATGAGAGGTGTTCACATGATGAGCCAACTACTCAATACCGTGATGCCGATGGCGCATAAAGGGATCACCGGTAAAATAGGCGGTGGTGACGGTTAAAATGGAGATCAGTGCAAAGGGTCTTGATTTAATAAAAAAGTTTGAAGGATTAGAACTCGAAAGCTACCTGTGTCCTGCTGATGTGTGGACCATTGGGTACGGTTCTACCAAAGGCGTAAAAGAAGGCATGAGTATTACGGAAGAAGAAGCTGAAGCCTTATTAAAAAAAGAAGCGCAAGAGTATTGTGACTACGTTAAGGAATACGTTAGTGTGACACTCACGCAAAATCAATTTGATGCTTTGGTATCTTGGACCTACAACCTGGGACCTAGGAACTTAAAAAATTCCACGTTGCTTGAGGTACTTAACAAAGAAGAATACGATAAAGTGCCTGAGCAGATTCTT
>Ga0208299_1002476_pt1 | contig 12443 bp, 17 predicted proteins | sample 15_taG_FD_184089 | JGI IMG/M metagenome (GOLD analysis project Ga0208299, IMG submission 184089) | Marine viral communities from the Subarctic Pacific Ocean - 15_ETSP_OMZ_AT15312 metaG (SPAdes) (version 2) | ecosystem: Environmental > Aquatic > Marine > Oceanic | place: Pacific Ocean | collected...
AATGGCTTTAGAGCGCTCAACAATAGAAAAAACAATCGAAGATTTCAGTTTTAATTCTGGCCAAAGCTCACAACATCGATGGGGTAAAGGCCGGCCAATAATTGATTATCGTTTTAATGAGGATAGCGGTACGTGGATATATACAGCAACTATTCCTGATGACCCTAATAATTCTGATAATTGGGAAGATATTAATTCAGAAGGGGGTGAAGATCTTGAAGCTTTTTTAACTCGGGTTGAAGAACTTCCTAAACAGCAGGAGTTGTCTTTGCCAGAGCCTGAGCCTTCCGAGCCACCATTCCGCGGGCCTGATCCTGAAACACACAGAAGACTAAGACAAGGCCAACGCGAGCTGGGTGGTTATAATAGACGAGGGTGGAAACCAAGAGAGTAAAGTTATGTTTACAGCACTTTTTTGGAAAAAAGCTTGGATTTGGCTTAAACATTATTGGTATTGGCCTGTTATAATAGTACTGTTGATATTTTCAATGGTATCCGATCGAGGCCTCAAAGAAAAACTATTTGGCCTTCTAGAGAAATCAAAGGAAAATCATGATAAAGAAATACAAATCATTAAAGAAACAACTGAAGAAGCAGATAAGAAAAAAACTGAGATCTTCACAGAGCACATAGAAGAACTAGAGAAGATAGAGGAAGAGCACAATATTAAGATAGAAGAGCTTGAAGAGGAAAAACAAAAAGAGCTTGTTGCAAAGATCGAGGAAAACAAAGATAGCCCGGACAAATTAGCACAAGAAGTAGCAAAAGTATTAAGTGCCGAATTTCTTAAAAATAATAGGTAGAGAATGTTTAAAAGATTATTAGTATGTTTTTTGTCCGGCCTGTTGATAATCCTGCCAATTGACGCCGCGGCAAGCGAATTAGAAGGTAAAGTTACCTCCCTTTCTCTAAATGAGAGGGCGCCGTATGCTGGTGTTTTGCTGGATTCTATAGCCGCGTCAAAGATGATCGTAAATCAGAAATATCTCAGATCCGAGATAGAGTTGGACCTAAGAAAGGAATTTCAGCAGGAATTAACTAGTAAAAGATTGGCTTTTGATTTACTTAAAGTTGAATATGATTCCCTAAAAAAGATCCACGAACAGACCCTTCTCCTAAGAGACCAACAAATCGATGATTTAAATGAGATTTTAAAAGAAGAGATGAGCAATGATTATGCGGAGTGGTGGATGCTCGGTGGCGTCGCTTTGGGTATTGTGCTATCTGTTGCTGTGTTCTACGCCAGTGTAGAAATCGCAAAATGAAAAATAACAATTTTGATTATATAGCTGGCCTAGAAAAAGCGATTAAGAAAAAATATGGAGAAACTGCAATACAAAATCCTGCCTCTGGCTGGGATAAGCAAAAAGAAGAAAATTATTTGGCGCAACTTGAGGCACTGATTGAAAAACAGGGAAAATATAAAGCTAGTTCAGAGCTAGAAAATGTTAACGGTATTTTAATAAGTCGAAAACTACTTATTAGAGAAAACATATGTAATTGTCCTGTATGTAGCACAAAAATTAAAACGATAAATGATGATATATATATAGTAAAATTTGAATGCTGTGAAAAGTGTTATTTTCAATATGTTGACGGCCGCGAAAAAAGATGGCTAAAAGGATGGAGACCAGATAATGCCGAAAAAAGAAAAAGACAATAGCCTTAAGATCATTAGGGGAATAGCTCAAGCTGCAGCCATGGCCTACGACGGCGCGCTCGACGAGGATGGTAAACCTTTAGAGATAGGCCTTAAGAGAGAGCAGGGCAACCCCCTAATCGACAAGCGTATTATGGACGGGTTCAAGGTTAAAGTAAGCGGCACAAAATTAATAGTGTCATACCACTCTGAGCTTTTGTTAAAAGACGTATACGCGAATAAGAAGGGCAGTTTAGAGAGCGAGCTAGAACAGACGATGGCCGATATTGTTAAATATTTAAAAAAACAGTATCGTAAAATTACCAAAAGTGCCTTGTCTCTAAAAGAGGTAGGCGAGGTTGACGCGATGGTCCAGACAACTAGTCGCATCCGCGTCTTTGTTACGGCTAGCAAGATATACGAAATTCAAAATCTAACTGACGTTGAGGACGCGGAGGTCGAAAGCACAGATACCCTGGAAGCCTCTTTTAAGAAGTTTTTAGACCAGGGCGGCCTAGGCACCAAGGCCAAGAATGATAAACGTAAAACTGAAAGTTAATCATGTCGTTTTCTTTGACGAAAGAGCAAATCTTAAAAGAAATCGTCAAGTCTGGCAAAGACCCGGTTTACTTTATTAATAATTACGCAAAGATCTCTCATCCAATGAGAGGTCAAATACCGTTTAAGACGTATGATTTCCAAACTGAACTGATCAGCGATTTCAATGATCATCGATTCACTGTTGTTCTTAAAGCTAGGCAGCTAGGAATATCAACAATTACAGCAGCCTATATTGCCTGGATGATGATGTTCCATCGCGATAAAAATGTCTTAGTGATAGCCACTAAATTTGGCACAGCCGCGAACTTAGTGAAAAAAGTAAAGTCGATACATCGCCATCTCCCAACATGGCTGAGAATTGCAGACATATCAATTGATAACAGAACTTCTTTTGAATTGTCAAACGGCTCGCAAATTAAAGCATCTTCTACTAGTTCTGACGCCGGCCGATCTGAGGCTTTATCGTTGTTGGTTATTGACGAGGCGGCACATGTCGAAGGACTAGACGAGCTTTGGACGGGCCTCTATCCCACTCTGTCAACTGGCGGCCGCTGCATCGCGCTATCCACGCCAAACGGCGTCGGTAACTGGTTCCATCAGACTTGTGCAGACGCCGCAGTAGAGAAAAATGACTTCCGTCTTATCACTCTTCAGTGGGATCGTCACCCGGATCGAGACAAAGCTTGGTTTGAAAAAGAAACTAGAAATATGTCCCGCCGCCAGATCGCGCAAGAGCTGGAGTGTAACTTTAATATGTCGGGCGAGACCGTATTCCATCCAGAAGATATGGAAGGCATAAATAATAACCTATGTCAGCCTAAATATAAAACTGGATTCGATAGGAATTTGTGGATTTGGGAAGAATATAATCCTAGCTTTAGTTACATGCTCTCGGCCGATGTCGCCAGGGGAGACGGGCAAGATTATTCATCGTTTGTTATATTTAAGCTAGAGACTGACGAGATAGTAGCAGACTATAAAGGAAAGCCATCGCTGGATATTTTTGCAGATATGTTGTCGTCCGTCGGCCATGAATTTGGCACGTGTATGTTAGTCGTGGAGAACAACACTGTTGGCTGGTCGGTAGTCTCAAAATTAGAAGAAGTGGGATATCCTAATATTTATTATTCTAGAAAATCTTCTCATGAATATGTCGATCCTTTGGTGGCGGAAGGTACTTCTGGAGTTGTGCCAGGATTCACAACCACTTCAAAAACCAGGCCCTTAGTTATAGCCAAATTTGAAGAGTTTGTTAGAAATAAACTAATTAAAATAAGATCTAGAAGATTATATAATGAAATGGAGACTTTCGTGTGGCAAAATGGGAAACCACAGGCCATGAAAAAACATAACGATGATTTAGTTATGGCATATGCCATTGGGTGCTGGGTGAAAGACACCGCGTATTCTGTAAATCAAAGAGACATTGAATACCAAAAAGCTTTTCTTACTTCTTTGACCTCAACAGATAGAATATTGAACACAGCAATACCAGGTATGTTAGGATATAATGAGAAAGTAAAAAAAGAGAACGACGCAAACCAGACCAGAGAAAATTATAGAGAGTTTTCTTGGCTATTGAAGGGATAAGAAATGGCAGTCGATAGAAGAGGTAACAAAAAAAATCCTAAAAACCCAGCTAGTCCTTTATTTAGGCAGCTAACAAAGCTATTATCTGGCCCGCTTGTAAAGTATAGAAGGCAGGATACAAAGCAGCTTAAAAGACGCCAGCTGGATAAATATAGATCTAGGATTAGGTCTTCGAGTGGCCAAGAGTTTAAGCTTTCGACTTACGCTGACGTATACGGGTCACTACAAGCAGATTTTTATAACAATCAGGGCCGCATGGATCGATATGTCGACTTCGATCAAATGGAGTATACGCCTGAGATTGCATCTGCTTTAGATATTTATGCAGATGAGATGTCGACCTCGTCTGTTTACACTCCTATTCTAAACATTGTATGCAGCAATCAAGAAATTAAAACAGTACTAGAAACACTATATTATAATATATTGAATGTGCAGTTTAATTTATATGGTTGGTGCCGCTCCATGTGTAAGTATGGAGATTTTTTTCTTTATTTAGACATTGAGCAGGACGAGGGTATCAAAAATACAATTGGGTTGCCGATTAACGAAATAGAACGTATTGAGGGAGAAGATAAAAATAACCCGAATTATGTCCAATATCAGTGGAACAGCGCCGGCATCACTTTAGAAAATTGGCAAATGGCACATTTCAGAGTCTTGGGGAACGATAAATTCGCCCCATATGGCACCTCTGTCTTAGAGCCAGCCCGCCGCGTCTGGCGCCAGTTAACTCTATTGGAAGACGCCGTCATGGCCTACCGCATTGTCCGCTCCCCAGAACGTCGCGCCTTTTATATCGATGTTGGCAATATTCCACCTGAAGATGTTGAGCAATATATGCAGAGTGTCATGACTCAGATGAAAAGAAATCAGATTGTTGATGTCAATTCTGGCAGGGTTGATTTACGTTATAATCCTTTAAGTATCGAGGAGGACTATTATATTCCTGTTCGCGGAAATACTTCCACCACTAAAATTGAAACTCTTGGCGGAGGAAAATATACTGGAGATATTGAAGATATCAAATATTTGCGCGATAAATTATTTAGCGCTTTAAAAATACCTGCTTCTTATTTGACAACTGATTCTGAAGGAGGAGAGGATAAAGCTACATTAGCTCAGAAAGATATTAGATTTGCTAGAACAATTCAAAGGCTTCAGAGATCAGTTGTATCGGAAATAGAAAAAATAGGAATAATTCATTTGTTTACAATGGGTTATAGAGGAAATGATCTCCTTTCATTTAAAATTGCTTTAAATAATCCGTCTAAATTAGCTGAGTTACAAGAGCTAGAACACTGGAAAGCTAGATTTGACGCAGCCGACGCAGCCAACGATGGGTTCTTCAGTCGACGATGGGTCGCCAAGAATATTCTCAATATCAATGAAGAAGAATTCCAGAGAATGCAGCTTGAATCTTTCTATGATCGGAAACATGATTTTGCTTTGGAACAAGTTGGTGAAGCCATGGCCGCCGGCGGTGGTGGTGGCCTCGGCGGGCTGGGCCCCGAGGGCGAGGCCGGCCCGGCCGGCGAGGTACCAGATTTAGAAGCCGGCGACCTCGAAGGGCCCGACACAGGCGAAGAAGAGATCGAAGCTCCCCCCGAGGGCGCGCCTGAAGATACCGGCCCACTATTGGCCACGCCAGGAGGAGAGGGCGCCCCCGGTCGAAGAGATTATGAAAAATCATCTTATACACCAGTGAAAAAAGATGCTCGACTAGCCAGGGAGTCTGGCCCACGCCGTCGCCGCATGCGTTCTTCGACAAAGGTTGTCGAGTACGGCACCGAAAGAAAAATCTGGCCAGGACATCACGAACGCAAATCAGTCGTCGCACCAACAACTTTTGCTATTTCTGAGGATTTAAGTTCTAATTACTATGATGAGCAAGAACAAAAGCTCTTTAGAGAGAATTATGAAATCAAAAAATTGATTCAATCGCTAGAGGATTCCAAAAATGAAACTTAGTCACAATAAGAAAAGAAATACTGGTTTTATATTTGAAGTTTTGATCAGGGAGCTATCGAAGGCGACAATGCATGAAGACAAGCTGAGAAAAGATAGCGTCTTGACTATTTTAAAAAGTTATTTTGCCAAGAATAAGCCCCTAAAAAAGGATCTAGAGATTTATAATTCTTTCTCGGATGTTAAGAGCTTGCCAAAAGAAACAATCGAGAAAATTGTAGTTGAGGCAAAAAAACAATTTACGAAATTAGACAGAGAATACATATTCAAAGAGCAAACAAAGCTTATTAACAGGATTAATAAAACTTTAGGTCAGAAAATCTGGGAAAATTTTATTCCCAACTATAAAAACCTAGCATCTATCAACCAGATTTTGCAACAAAAGATGAACCCGCAAAAACAAGTTATTTTTGAAGACAAGTTGGTTGAAAGCTTAACTGCTACAGCTACTGAAAAGACTGTTTTCCCAAAAGTAAATAATTTAGCGATGAAAAGTTTTATTGAAAAATTCAATAATCAATATTCCGATACGCTAAACGAAAATCAGAGGGAGTTTTTGAACAAATACATTGTGTCTCATGCTGGTGATAGCGTAGAATTTAAATCATATATATATGAAGAGATCGATAAGCTTAAAAGCTTTTTAGAAAATAATAAAGATAAATATGATAAGCAAACTCCGAAGAAAATAGACAAAGTCCTAGAAAGAATAACCAGTTACAAAAATAAAAGGTTAGACAAAACGTTAATTTTTGAGATATTGAGAATACAAACTTTGGTTAGTGAGTTAAAGAACAATGCCTATAAAGATTAGAGTAAAAATTGATACCGGGCCCCCTATAGAAAGGGTTTTTCTGAAAGCCAAAAAGACTATTGACGGGAATATCATAATTTCTGATCATCCAGATATGGACTTAATAATATATCCGTCTAAAAACAAGTTAGTATCCCTCGCCAACCAGGAGCAACTAGACGATGAAACATACGAATCACAAGATAGGCTCTTTAGATTTTTAGGAAAGAGGGGGGTATGTGATCCTCAGACAGTGCAGGCCGGAAATTTGTTTATGTCTATGGAGTCTGAGATACCCGATGCTAAAGAAGGCGATAAAATACAGTATATGTTATACGTATTATCCGATTTTCTAGAAGAGGAACTTCCGTTCTACAAGGATATGGAAGCGTTCGAGCATGAATTTGAGCAGCACCTTCTTGAGCCAGAAGATGACGAATTCACAGAATTTGATCCGGAAAAATATCATCGGGAGAAGAAGGGCGCGATGCGGCCTCAGATCCGACCGTACGGTATTAGTAGTATATACAGAATATAGGTGTAAGATTGGGATTAATTTATTTTATTTTATGCGCGTATGGGCTGACATACATGCTTGTTTACGGATCAATTTTTAACGGTGTAAGGCCTAAAAAAGGCAAGTTAGGTGAGCTGTTCCACTGTCCCTTGTGTACGGGATTTTGGGTAGGTGTTTTTTTGTGGAGTATCAATTGCTTTACAGAACTATTTACCTATGATTACAATTTAATAAATGGTTTGCTTTTGGGAAGTTTATCAGCCGGGACAAGTTATTTCTTAAGCATGATTTTGAATGATTTCGGCTTAAAATTTAGAAATACACAAGGAGGTGAGTAACAATGAAACGGCGTAATTTTCCAGGGGTAAGGCGCTGCTGTAACGGCAGTTCCGCCATGCGAGGGCGAGCCTCGCTTTATTGTACAAAATTTAAATTTCATAGGAGAAAAAAAATGTCTAAGGTAGGAAAAGATAGAACTCAACCCGCGGGTACCGCAAGTTCGATGAATCATGGCGTAAAAAACCCCAATAAGTGTGCGAACAAGTATGATGGTTGGGGTACGAAAAAAGGCAGTAATGCTGGCAAGGCTAATCCCGGCGCCCAAAAAGGGTAGGGCACTCGATCGATGTCTAAAGAACTTCTTCAGGAATATTTTGAATTATGCCCTGAAGGTCGATGTCCCATCCACGCTCTAAACGAGTCTGAAAAAAGAAGCGTTATGGATGGGGCAGTCTACCTTGTCGGTATATGCCAAAAAGCTGGTACTAAAAACGGCAATGGCCGCGTATATCGAAAAGAAACTCTTCAGAGGGAGATCGAAAACTATCAAAAAGCCGTTCTAGAGAGAAGATCTTTGGGAGAACTTGACCATCCTGATGACAGCGTTATAAACCTCAAAAATGCGTCTCATCTCGCCGTAAGGATGTGGTGGGAGGGTGAGAATGTAATGGGCAAATTCCAAGTACTTGATACTCCGTCGGGTAAAATTCTCAAAGATCTGGTCAAGGCCAACGTCAAGTTAGGCATCTCTTCTCGTGGTTTGGGATCAACAAAACAAGAAAAAGGAAAGACTATAGTTGAGGATGACTTCCAGCTGATATGCTTTGATATGGTTTCAGAGCCGTCGACGCCTGGAGCCTATTTGAAACCATCGGCCGATGTCGATGCGCAGATTAACATGTATATAAATGAGCAAAAAGAAAACAAAAATCTAGATATTTTATTTGATTCTATATTAAGGAGCGAGAATGAAACCATCTGAATTTAAAAAAATTTTAAAACCTTTGATTAAACAGACAGTTAGGGAGGTGATATTGGAAGAGGGGATATTATCCAATATAGTTTCTGAAGTTGCCCGCGGTATGCAGGGCGCCGTTATGCTGGAAACAGTTAACAAAAAATCAGAGGATCTTGCAAGAAAAGAGCAGGAGCTTGAAAACAACCGCCAAGAGAAGATCAAAAGATTAAATGAATCTAGTCGCATGAAGGCTGATCTTTTCTCCGGCACACAGCCAGCACCAGAAAGCGGCAGGTCCCCGGGACCCCTGACTAATATATCCCCAGCCGATGCGGGAATAGATATTACAAATATTGAGAAGTTGGCCAATGGTAAGTGGAAGCGCTTAATATAAAGGAAGTAGGATGTCTAATAAAAAAGCAGTTAATGTAGAAGTCAACATTAAAGAAACAAAAGGCGACATTAGTCGTCTAATCCGAAGGTTTATGAAGAAGGTTAAAAAAGAAAGAATAATAGAAACCTATTTAGATAAAAGATTTTATGAAAAGCCATCGGCAAAGCGCCGCAGAGAAAAACTTAAAAAGAAGCGCAACGCACAAAAAGCAGAACGAGAAAGAAATATAAAACTAGATACAAGGTAGGAGAAAAAAATGGCAACAGACGCAAATTCAGCAATTCGAACTTTGGGCCATGGAATTGGTTTAAGAAATGTGGGGTCATACCAAGTATCAGGACACCCATATCTTACTGGCTCAGTCCTCAAGGCCAACCAAGAGAAGAAAGTCTCCTTCCCATACGTTACAAAAAAAGTTTCAGTTATCGCATCCGGGACGTTTGCAGCTGGAACTCATTTGAGAATTCACCTCGCCTCTACAAGTTCGGGCCCTGCAGCCACGGGCGTTGCTGGCGGAGGCTCAATTGATGTTTACAACGAGCTTCACTTTATAGAGCTTGATAGTCACGAGGATTCTTTTGAGTTTGATGTCAAGTGTAAGGAAATATATGTTTCTTCAAAAGGCGGCGCGTCTGGCTTTCAGCTTTATGCTTCTTTGACCAATATTCCCACAGGCTCAATGTACGCCCTCACTGGCTCTGGCATAACAAAGTAGGGAGAAATTAATAATGGGTTTTAAATCAGGGGGAGAGAATTTAACAGAATTAGATGTAGGCAGCGGAACATTAAAAGTTGATTCTGCTGGTGATAAAGTTGGCGTTGGTACAGACAGCCCAAAAACTAAGTTAACTGTTGAGGGCACAGTTACAATTAAAGAGCAGGCGAACGCTGAGTCGGATACAGCTGCATATGGTCAGCTATGGGTAAAGTCAAATACTCCATGCGATCTCTTTTTCACTGATGATTCGGGGCAAGATGTCCGACTTACTAATGATGGCTCGATTGCTGCTTCTGGAGCCCGATCGGTTGCTGGAGATACAGATAACGGTATTATTACTTGGGTAACAAGCGACAACACTTTTGCTGCTGAAGCTAATTTTACTTATGATGGCACAGACTTGGCAGTAACATGCGATACTGCTACTTTTACTTCTGCGAACGCCGATGATCCTGTTTTAGCACTCAAAAACACGAATGACGACGCCACTGGTAGTACATTAAAATTTATTAAGGACGGCACCAGCGCTGCTGATAATGATGTTATTGGTAATATTACTTTCGTTAGTGAAAATGATGCAGTCAGTCCTGAGACGATCACGTATGCAGTTATTCAAGCTACTTGTCCGGACGTTTCAGACGGCGCGGAAGAGGGGAAGTTAACCCTTAGTGTTGCATCGCATGATGCTGAGTTGCAGCCGGGCCTCATAATTGAATCGGGTGACGCAGAAGATGAAGTTAATGTTACGATTGGCAACGGAGGCGGCGACGTCCTTGTTGCTGGTACTTTTGGCGCCATGAGAAATATGGCCAGCGGTCTAGGCGATATCGACGCCGCTGGCAAAGCTTCAAATGGCGATATTATTTATGGTATTGGCAGCAATATTGGCTCACTAACTGCAGGTAAAATATACTACTTTGAAGCTAATGGAACTTGGGTCTTGGCCGACGCGAATGCAGCCACTAGTGCCACTGGGCTTATCGGGGTTGCAACACATAGCGCCCACGGCGCCGGTGGCGGAGTTTTGATGCGCGGCTTTATACAGCTAGATACACTCGACGGCACTCAAGCTGCCGGCGAGCCGGTCTATATATCTGAAACTGCTGGCGCAGGAGACGCCACAGCACCGAGCGCCAGTGGAGATATTGTTAGAATAATAGGATATGCTACTGACGCTTCAAATACTAAAATATGGCTTGATCCAGATAAGGTTTGGGTTGAAGTAGCCTAGGAGTAGTATAAAGATGACTTTGGAAGAGGCAATCATAGAAAAACTACGAGACTTAGAGCTTCTGGTAGAGCCACTTGAAGATTATAGCTCCGCAATGCTAGCAGAGATACAGGACGAGGTATCAGCATCCACAGGCGATCCTCATGAAGTCGACAATATTATTGAGGCAAACATTGATCATTATGTTGGCATTGTGGCTTCTCATGGTTTCGGCGGAGGTGATTGATGGCAACTATTTATGCTGCGGAAACTGATTCTCCCCTTTACCAGCTAGTAAGTTCAGCTGATTCTTGGAACAAAACTAGACATAACGTCGCCGGATACAGCGCAATCGCTTTTGTTAATCACACACTGTATTATCATGGATATGTTCGACGCTATAATAGTACAAAACACCTTATAGTTCGAAGTGTAATGGCTTTTGATACTAGCGGAATATCAGTTGCTCCTTCCGAGGCTACGCTGAAGTTATACGCCGGCAGCGCAACTGGTGCCGATGTGGTGGTGGTTAAACTTAATGCCGGCGCAACAATTGATCTTTCGAATAACGCAGTCGCCGGAGACTTCGACCAAATCGCAGGGTTCTCCGCAGGCAACACAATGGCTGGAAATGTCACCGACTATTCAGCACGCCCAATTAATGTTACCGAGGGACTTAGTGCTTGGACAAATGGTGCTTATAACGATTTGGCTCTCAATTCTACAGCTTTGTCAGATATGGCTAGTTTAGATGTATTCAAGCTGTGTGTTGTAGAATATGCGTATGATTATCTTAATGCAGCACCAACCACGGAGCTTACGTCTGCAGCTTTTTACGGCTATTTTACACAAGAGGCCGGGACTAGCAAAGATCCCTATATCGACTATACGCCCGGCTCTTCTGGTTATGGCCATGATGTCGGCGCCGTCGCTGCAGCAAGCATCTCAGAGGTTAGCAGTGTTGCAACAGCAAATATTGGCAAAATTATTGGCGTAGATTAAAAGGTTTATCATGACGATTTTAACTGTAACTATCTACTTATCTGTAGTGGGAGATAAATAGCATGCCAGTATCAACAGGAAGTATAGCATTTTTAGGAGCAGCTCGCTTCCAGGGATTTTGGGATGCTAGCGCAAATGATGGAGAAGGCGCCAATCACCCCGAAGGCTCCATACCTCAGGCGATTACTGGTAGTTTTGTTGACCTATTTACCTCGACAACTAGTACCGGCGGCGGATATAACGACGGCAATGGGCCCCTGAATACAACTGCCTCTCAAGGTGATTATTGGCAGGTATCCACTGCTGGAACATTCAACGTCGACGGAGTTTCAACTTGGAATCTCAACGATTGGATTATTTATTCAGGCAGCACTTGGCAAAGATTAGGATTTGAGGACACGATAGCCTCAATTATTATGGGCGATTTGTCATCTAGCTCATTTCACATGGGCGCGGAAAATGATGAGCATGTTATTTTTGCTTCAGGCTCAGTTCATAGCGGGTCTAGTAATTTTGTATATGATTATGCAGACAAGGCCACGTATTCAGGCATACTTAGTCTTGCCAGTCATGTTTTAAGTGACCAAGTCACTATCAACGTGCCTACGGCAGCCGGCGGCAATAACCAAACTTATACGATTATGTTTATAGGCAATGACGCCACTGGAGGCACCTCAGCGTCTGCATATCGTCTCGTTATTGGTGAGAGTACTAGCCCAAGTGACGGGACTGTAGCCGAAACGTTGGTCGACATGATTAACGGTTATACCGGTACCGGAAATGGTACGTACGGTCATAATTTTGCTGCTTCTGG
>Ga0208299_1002479_pt1 | contig 12426 bp, 10 predicted proteins | sample 15_taG_FD_184089 | JGI IMG/M metagenome (GOLD analysis project Ga0208299, IMG submission 184089) | Marine viral communities from the Subarctic Pacific Ocean - 15_ETSP_OMZ_AT15312 metaG (SPAdes) (version 2) | ecosystem: Environmental > Aquatic > Marine > Oceanic | place: Pacific Ocean | collected...
GAGGTAGCATCACTTTACGATCAAGGCGTGGGAATGGAAAATGTCACCCAGTCAGTTGCTGGGGGTCGGGTTATAGCAGACATTCCTGATGGAACTCTAGTTCTGCGTCCCGGTGCAAAAAAGAAAACCACTCCAACCACTCCAGCCACACAAGCTGACGCTGCTGCTAGGGGGGCTGGAGGTCAACGTGGATTCAAGGTTACTGACGAAGCAGCAGGAAAAGCAGGGGCGAAAGATACTAACGGTAATCTTCTTAATGAAGATGTACGGTTTACTGTGTCAAACGATGGCTCTACAGCACGGGCAATAGTCTTGCTACCTGATGAAAACGGCAAGGTAATAGGGTCGATTGTTGACTTTGAGACAAGCCCAGAACTACGCAGACAAGGTTTTGGAGAGGCACTTGTCGTAGACACAATGGAAGAACTGCGAAGGCGTGGAGCAACTAGCTTTGAAGTATATGCAGAACCCGTTGCGTGGAACAAAGTAACTAAAAGGAACGAGCAAGGTTTTAGTCCGAAACTATTTAGCAAACTTGGTTTTGAGTTAACTGGTCGAAAAAACAGGTTCGGCGACCGAGAGATGGTTCTTGACCTTATAAAAGGTCCTGAAGAAGTCGTGCTTCCAGAAGGGTTCAACCTTCAAGCCGAGATGGCAAAAACGAGTCAGCGTACCTTAGATGACATCATAAAGAATGAGCCAGAAGTTGCTCGTGAAATGGGGCTTCTTGACCCCACCACTCCAGCCACAGGCACGACTGCTGCTCGCCAAGTAACCCCGCAGCAGCAGGCGATCATAGATGACGTTGGCACTGGTGCGCTGCCTGCTGACGATGTGGCTGTGGATGCGCTGGATGTTGCGCCTGTTTCAGATGGCAAGGCAGGTGGCAGTGGCCCACCTAAACTAAGAAATCGCCCTACAGCAGATGCTGATTTTCCTCCTTCTTCTAGGTCTATTTTAGATAGCCCTGCGCCAACAATAGCTGCAAAAGATGACCCAGTAATAAAAAGAGTTGCACAAGCAATTAGAGACACTAAGCCAGCAACAAAAGAATCTTTAGAGGCACTTAGTAAAGGCAGGAAACGACAGATTGCCCGTGCTGGTAGTGCTGCCCGAAAAGCACAAACATTTGGTGACGTTGGTAGTTCAGCAACTCGTGCTATGGGTGGAGAAATCCCTCGCCCAGAGTTTGAACCTATTGCCCAATTATTTACGCCAGATGAAGTAGAGGCTCTGTTATCTCGTATTTGGGGCAGAGGCAGTGTGCTTGAGTTTGCTAATTCACCACCGGGGTACATCAACTTTAGGCAAATAAATGCTGACGCAGCGTTTAAAAAGTTATTCAATCCAGACTCAGCAACGCTACCGACACCTTATGAAATGGAGTTACTTGAGCGCGTGTTTGGCCCTGAGATGATTCGTGCTGTTCTTTCTAAGAAAAAGTTAGGGCAGAAAGCATGGGACTTGTTTCTAAACTTATGGAACCTTCCACGGGCATTGCTTGCAACTGGCGATATTTCAGCAACTGCTAGGCAAGCTGCTGTACTTGGCCCAGGAAATCCTAAAGACTTCAAAAATGCTTTCAAGGCTCAACTCAAAGCGTTTGCTAATGAAGAATATGCACGGGCTTCTCGCGAGGCGATAGAGTCTGACTTAGATTTTGTAAGGTTTACCACTAAGTCAGGTAGGCCTGTTGATATTGGTACTAAGCAACAACAGCGACTGTATATAGCCTCGCTTGGTGAAGCAACAGATATAACTCGAAGAGAAGAACAGTTTATGTCTCGCTTTGCTGGCCGCCTTCCTTTTGTTAGAAATTCAGAGCGCGCATTTGTAACTATGCTAAACGAACTTCGGTTCACGGTTATGAAACGAATGGTTGCTGCTATTGAAATTGGCGGAAAAACAGCAACTGATGAACAACTGGATGCTATAGCTAGTTTTATAAACTTTGCAACTGGTCGAGGTTCACTTGGTAAGGCAGAAGGTGCTGCTCCATTGTTGAATGGTATTGGTTTTTCACCACGCCTTGCAGTGTCACGATTTCAATTACCACTTCCATTACTAACAAGATCACCAAATGTTCGTAAAAAGTTTGCAAAAGACTTAGTTACTGCTGCTGGTGGACTTTATTTATTTTTGTGGCTTGCTGATAAGCACCCAGATATAGACGTTGAGCCTAACCCGTTTAACTCAGACTTTGGGAAGTTGCGTATTGGCAAAACTCGATTTGACTTTGGTGCTGGTACGTTGCAAACAGCTAGATTTATTGCTCAAATAACTAGCGGGAAAAGAGAGGCTATCGGAACTAAGTCTCAGTCAGAAGCAAACCGAGTACAAATTGCCACTACGTTTTTGAGAAGTAAAGCCCACCCTTCACTTGGTTTAGGCTTAGATGTTGCAAACGAGGAAGACTTTTTAGGTGAAAGTTTTACTCTGGATAGTGAAAGTTTTACTAAGTTAGACTTGCGAAAAAATCCAGTACTAAGAACATTTACAATGATGTTTATTCAAGACATTGTTGAGGCATGGAAAGAATCAGGCCCACTTATGGCGGCGGGTGCAGCGATTGCAGCACCTCTTGGTGTTGGTGTTTCATCGTTTAGCACCGTAGAAGACTCATCTCAAGAACTCTGGGGATTACCAATAACAGAGGTACAGCCGTTCCAGCAGGAACTCGCCAAAGAATTATTTGCTCGAACTTCAGAACGCTCTCTAGGCGTATTCGACCAAGCTGATATCAATCACTACGATGTTTTTCAAGATATCGTAAAGCAGCTCAAGTCCGGTGATATTAACAAGCGAACAGCGGTAAATCGGTACTTCTCAACTAACACGTTTTATTCAGGACTCCGTAAAGGTTTGTCCGCTGGTATTTTTGGTGGCGATTTGAACGAAGAGTCGGTGTTTCCTAAAGCACCTTCTGCTGGCACAGATGCAGAAAAGGCGGCTCTTCAGGAATACTACGATTCTTCAGCACCATTTGAATCTTTATCAGGCTTCGACTCTGAAGAGTGGGAAAAGGTTTTAAAAGTACTTGAGCGAAAGTGGAAAAGAGATGGAACTTTAGAGTATGTTTTTGCGAATACAAACATGCGCCCAGTTCCAGCAGAACTCTTAAAGTTATTGCCAGAGTCCACCATGAAAAAAATTCAACAGTCACATAATGCAAGAAGAAACATTCTTAGGTCATTAGACGCACAAGAAATAGAGATTGATAGGACTACGTTAAACGCCAGACCTGATGTGTATAGTGGTGATCCGTGGCTTGCTCCCGTTCCTTCGGTGCAACCAAATAACACACCTATGCTTACGCCCGCATCTAACTCTACCCCCGTGCCAAGTTTCGGCTCTACTGAGTCAATATTTGGGGGCAGGTAACACGGCTAAATTGCAACATAATATAGAACGCGGTACTATTGCTTTTACAACTGAATAAGGTTTCACGATAATTTTACGAGGACTTTTATGGTCACACCAAACGAGGTGAGTACCTCCTCTGAGAATGAATCCTCCCTAGAAACAACCGATTCCCTCCCTTCTGGCGACGAGTTGATTATCCCTGCAAATTGGGATGAACAGCAGTCTGAACCAGTAGCGACGGAAGAAGTTAGTGTAACTAGCGACGAAGCAATCTCCGACGATGTAGCACCTGAACCCGATGAAACCTCAGAGATAACCGAAGAGTCGGCTGTATCTGAGGTGACCCCCGACGAGACTACTACTGAAGAAGAAGCTACTCCAGAAGAATCTGGCAGGATGCGGACTCAAGAAGAATGGTCTAAACGAGAGTCATCTATCAGGCAGCGCGAGAATGAGCGCGAGACTGAAATGCAAACCCTGAGAGATCAGGTAGCGCAACTTCAGGCAACGTACTCAGATCAGGTCTTAGAAGCAGAAGTTCGTGGTTATGCACAATCACTGGAAGCCCAGTTAGTTGCAGAAGGTCACGATGAGGCGGCGGCTAATAGGCTTGCTACACAGCAAGCTAATACGGCCAAGGCTTCGTTTCAAGCTGAACAAAGGGCTAATGCTTTACAGCAGCAGCTTCAGCAAGCAAACCAGGCTGCGGAAATAACTTCTAAGAATGCTTCGGTTAACGAGATGATGCGACAGCACGGTGTTCCTGAGAACCAACGGGCATTGCTCCAAGGTTACTCAGACCCCGCTATGGTCGTAGAGGCAGCAAAGGTTCTTGGCGAAGCTGAGAGCCTACGAAAACAACAAATAGCGGCTAAACAAGCAGAGGTTCCTTCCGGTGGCGAAACTAATACTTTCGACGGTGGTGTTGGGCAGGGTGGCACGATAACAGATCAGCAATGGCTGAACACTGTTTATGCACAGGGCAATTCTAACGATCATGCTCGTGCAAATAAGGTCATGCGTTCAATGGGAGTCAACCTTGGTTAGTCGCAAGGAAAAATAAAAATGGCAACTGGACAAACTATTACTGATAGTTTGAGCGATTCACTACCTACCGTGGTAAGTGCGGCTCGAAATGTCCGTGAGTACAAGGGTGTAATGACCCAAATTGTTGACAAGCAGACGCTTGGCGCAGGTGTTGGCAATAACTGGCGAGAGATTGATCTTGCCAAACTAAATGCTTCGGCAATCACAGAGACAACTGAGGAAGACAACCCACAGGAACTTTCTGACAGTGCGATTTCTGTAACGCCTTCGATTATTTCGGTTCACACAGTCATCACTGACCGTGCTGCTCGAAACGTGTCGAAGAACGTCTTCGCTAAAGTTGGCTCACTTGGTCAGCAGGCGATTGAACGACAGAAAGACAAAGACGGTCTAACTGTTCTTGACGGTGCATCTACTTCTCTTTGTGGTGCAGGTACTACTCTTACGAGTGGTCACGTTGCAGCAGCAGCGTATCGCATTCGTGGTAACACGAGTGAACCTTGGGATGGGCCTGTTGCATTCGTGCTTCACTCCTTCCAGATGAAAGACCTGTTTGACGAACTGGTAGCAGGTGTTGGAACTTACGACATCTCAACTGGCTTAACGGCTGATGTGTTCAAGAACTCATTCAACTTGCCTATTGCAAACGCACAGGCATACACGGATGACAACATCACTATTGATTCCGCTGACGATGCCAAGGGTGGAGTATTTGCTTCAGGTGCAAACGGTGCGATCATCTGTGTCCAGGCTCGAATGCCTTGGGTAAAGACGGTTCGTAACGAGAAACTTGGTGGCGGTGCTACTGAAGTTCTACATCGTGACGAATATGCTTACGGAGAACGCTCTGTGGGTAACTGGCTCTACGAAATCTTGTCGGACGCAACTGCTCCTACATCGTAGGTTAGATAAACAATTAGTCCCAAACCCGCCTTATCGGTAAGGGGACGAGGTAATAAAAAATGGCTATAAACGCTCAAGGAGAGCCGGGTCGCATCCGACTTTTCTACGACTTCTACGGTGAAGATTCCGTAGCAAATACTGCTGAACTTCGGTCACTTGGCCCGTTTTGTGTCGGTGGTCAGGGTAGTGCTGAAACTGACGCTGGTGTTCCAACTATTGCCGGGATTCTTTCTGGTGCTGGTCGGCTTACCACAACTAATGAAACAGACCACACAACTATGGTCGGCACTCAGGCAGCATTTGATGTTGCCCTTAGTGGAACACTTATTCTTGAAACTCGTGTTCAAATGGAAAACCTCGATACTAAAGAGGTATTCATTGGCTTTTCAGACATTGCGCCTGAAACGCTTTCGATCCAGACCGATGTTGTACACGGTGCTAGCACAACGATAACGAACACTGCTTCGGACTTCGTTGGTTTCTTATTGTCAGCAGAACTTACTGATGATGAAGATTGGCACGCTGTTTACAACGGTGGTACTGCCAGTGCTGTTACAGCTTCTGGGTCATTAGACTTGGATGATGATGCTGTTGCTGGTGAGTGGCAAGTTCTTAGACTTGAGATTGCTCCTAACGGTGACACTCGTTGGTACATTGACGGTGACTTGAAAAAGACCGTTGAAGGTGCTGCTTCTACTTCTGTCAACCTTGGCCTTTGTGTCGGTGTTGAAGCGAAGGGGAACGCTATTGAGACTCTTGATGTGGATTACATTCTCGTCAAGGCAAACCGTGACTGGAACGCCTAGTCAATAGGTAAATAAAGCCCTCGCCCTTCGGGGCGGGGGCAACAACTAATGCGAGGGCTAGAGGAGTCAAATGATTGATGCAATAGCTTTTTATGTATCTAACGACGAGCCTTCGTTCTTGTTGCGTGAATACGATGCTGACAAGTCAGGTAACGGATCACACCGTTTCCAAGAACTAAAAGTTGTCAGGAACGATAGAATAGCCACATATAAAGAAGCCCTTGGTAGGTCTGATTTATTTGCTGGAGCAAAACCAATTAACATTATTGGTGGCGATCCTTCTACTGGTGGAGTTTATGAAACAGTAGGAAGTCTTCGTGATATGGCGAATGAAATGCGTTTGAAAGGATTCTCTGATGACGCATACGACGTATCACCAACGGGGACACCGGAACAATGGGTTGAGGCGTATCACAATGAACGTGAAAAACGTGAAGCCCGAAAGAGGAAGAACTAATGGCCGTTACAAAAGAACAGCTACATACGATGGCAGATATGGGCAATAACAGCCTTGATGGAACATCTGTGCATGAACTTGCATTAGAAGCGCAAGATGCTATTGATGACACCGATCTAAAAGAAGGTTCATTTACCCATACTCCAACAGCAGACGATCCGTATGCAATGATTGTTGAAGAAGCATCGTCGGCAGGCAAGTCAGTTGTTTATGACATTCGTAATGGAGAGGCTTCCATTATCAACAACAACATGCTGTCAACTCAACTAGGTAAAACTGACCCTGAAACTGGGAAACGAATATTTACTACTCGCAGGGCAGACGCTCCTCCGATTGAGGTTGGAGAGTACCTTTGCTTATTGCATGAGAACCACCCAGATCGTGAATACCACGAATCTTTAGGGCTTGGAACTTGTAATAAGTCCAATCTTCGCACGATGCTTGACGTTAGAACCCACGCACAAAACCGTCACAGGTCTGAGTGGGCTGCTATTACTGAGGCTCGTGACCAAGATCGAGAAGACCAAGAACGTAAGATTCGGGAACTTACTATTTCACAACTGATGCCAAATAGCAGTCCAGAAGCTATTCTTGATGTCACACAGCCCGTAGAAACAACTCCAGCACCCGAAGTGCCTGTTGAGGTTTGGAAGACCTCCTCTGGAACGTGTCCTGAGTGTGACTGGACAAATAATGCTGCAAAAGCTAGGTCGCGTACCGCAGCCTACTACACACACAAAAAGATTCACGTATAGAGGTTTGTCATCGCAGTTCTAATATCACAGACCAGAGAAGAAATTGCTGCAAGTATCGGTGAGCAGTACGGTGGGTACGAGTCTCACACTGCTACTTCCGGTGGCTCTACTTCTACTTTTGTCGATGCAGAGTTAGAAGCTACAGATGATTACATCAATGGCTGGTACTGGCGCGGTACTTCAGGAACCAATGATGAAGTAATTAGGCTAGTCAATGACTACACAGGGTCTTCTACCACAGGGACACTGCGTGGTGATGTTCTAGCTGCGGTTGTTGCAGACGGTGACACCTACGAACTTTGGCAAAGAGACTTAGACCCAAGAAGGGTACATCGTGCAATCAATCGTGCTATACGTGCGATACCTCGCAAGGGTTCTCCACCGCTACGTGACATATCCCTACATACATCTTCTGCGATAAACAATTTCTCTATTCCGACTTCAGTAGTTGGCATCAACAAAATTCAAGTTCGTTTGAATCAAACCGAAAAGGTAATTCAGAACTGTGATAGTGCGTGGTCTGAGTCTTCAGGCACGGGCGTAACAGTTTCCGCTGAAACGGAAGATCGGCGCGAAGGTGCTGCGTCTAACAAGTTTGTGATAACTGGGTCTGGGACTGCGGGAGACATCATAGCTTCCCAAAAAGTAAGTCTTGATCTCTCAAAGTTCACACACGTAGAGTTCTGGTTCAAGTCCACAGTCACGCTTACTTCGGGTCAGGTAAAGCTAGTTCTTTCGACTACGGCTAACGCTGCTACTGAGACAGAACTACTAAGTTTGCCTGCTATTACAGCCGGGACTTGGACATACGTGAGACTGGCACTTTCTAACCCATTGTCTGACTCAGCAATTATTTCTGTTGGTCTTGAGTACGACGTTGATATTGGTGCGGTTACTTACCAGATAGACGCAATTAGAGCCACAGTCGCTAACTCAGAAGACTGGGTGACTATTCACCGAAACGCTATCAAATGGGATAAAGACAACCGTTCGTTCTCTATTGTTTACGCCGACGCACCTGCTGGTTCTTCTTACGCACTTATCAAATTGATTGGTGTGAAAAAGCCAACAGAGTTAGACGCAGATGCAACCTCATGTGATGTAGAGCCTGAGTACATAATAAACAAGGCAATGGCTATGTTGCTTCGTGCTAGGGGTGATCGCCGTGATGGCAACAGAGATGCTGCATATCTTGAAGCGGATCAGTATGAGGCTTTGGCTCTTGGTGCGCTAACAAGCCAGCAGGCTCCTAGTGGGACAGTTTGGATTGATGACTAATGGCGTGGAAGCAACTTGGGCAACTGATGCCTGCCGACACCAACGCCGCTAGTCTTTTTTCCCCAACACGAGGCTTTGAGTACCGTGTTGACGTTATTTACATCACTGAAGTTGCGGGTGGAACGGCTACTTATCGTGTTTTTATTGACGATGACGGGTCAACTTACTCTAACGCTACCGCTATTGTTTTCGATACGGCAGCAGTAGCGAATGCGTCTGTTCGCCTTGAAGGGCCGTTTTACCTAAACAACCCTGCTGGAAACATTGCTGTAAGGTCATCAATAGCAAACAACATTACTTTTACAGCATTCGGAATAGAACAGAAGGTTGGGTAATGGCTAACGACCGTGCTGTGCAGCGTAACTCAATCATCATTAACAATAAGGCGTACTGGTCTAAGAGTAAGGTTCGCCTGTTCGATGCGTCCCAACAACCAGGCAAAATTGTTATTGGCGAGTCATCTGCGGCAGACAACCCTCACGCTTCTGAATGGAACATGGGGGACTTTCGTGGTGGTATTGGCATAGAAATTGCTGATCCGTCTAAAGACGCTGACAGGGCGTGGTACTCTACTGCGAACCTGCGCTACAAAGACCGCACGATGTTACAGCCACTTGTAACGCTGACAGAAAACAGCCCTGATACTGAGGTTCAAACCCTTACTGATTTCAAGGGGGCTATGTATGGCACGTTTGAAACTGCTGTTCACGTATACAACAGTGTTACAGACACATGGGGTTCCTCACTTCGCACATTAGAAGACAATGCAACTGATGCCAAGCGGGGGCTTGTTGGTGGCGTGGACACCCTTGCTATCGCTACTGGCTCTGATCTTGACTACGCAACCAGTTCGTCAGTTTGGGCGCGTAACACAACTGATATCAAGTACATAGTGTTCTTTAAGGATTTACTGTGGGGCATTGACCAATCTGGTCAGCTTTATTACACAGATGATCTTTCTACTGCATGGTCTACTGATGCCAAGTTACAGTTGCCAGATGATTACATTGGGGGGCTGTTGATTGCTCGTGGCCCTGACCGTGAAGAACACATATACGCAGCAACCAAAGTAGGGTTGTACGTCCACGACGATATCAACCAGCGGTTCTTGCCAACTGACCTCAAGTTACCGTTTCACCCAGACTCTGGTAAGGGTGCAACCGTATGGCGTGGGTCTATTTACTTCCCTGCTGGTAACTCTATTTACAAGTTTCAGGCTGGTAGTGACCAAACTGTTGTTGTTCCTGTAGGCCCTGACCGTGACTACGGTTTGCCTTCAGACAGGCGTGGCAAGATCGCATCTCTTGTAGGTTCACATAATGACCTCTTAGTGCTTGTTGACGCTACTGAATCATCTGGCGTGACTGCTCTTAATGCAGTTACTCGTGGTATTGGAACTCACCACGGTATTACAGCAAACGCTGGACAAGGGCTATCTACTATTCTTGGCAATGATGAACGTGGCTACGATGTTAAATGGGCATCAGACGATGCTGGAGCAAGTTTAACAGCCGCCGAAGTATCTAATGCCCACAGTGGATACCGTGTGTGGTGGGGTGCTGGTAAGGGCGTGTACTACATGCCTCTACCTGTTGACGTTGTAAACCCTCTTCAAAACCCTACGGGAACCTATGCGGAAACAGCGACGTTAGAGACACCTTGGAGTGATTTTAATATCCGTAACCAGACGAAGATTGCGTTGGATGTTCTTGTTGAAACTGTCAACCCGACTTCTAGTGAGACAATCAAAGTCGAGTACGCTACCAACTACGATGATGAATCGTACACAGTGTTAGACAACAGCTCTACGACTAACGGGTTAATAGCCACTACGGGAGAATCTAAGTTCCGTATTGTCGTTAATGACGCACCTATTGGTGAGGTATTCCGTTCTATCAAGTTCCGTGTGACATTCGCTCGTGGTTCAGTTACGACTAACACGCCTCAGTTAATCAAGATGACATTGGTATGGCGCGCTGTTGTTGCTCTTCTGTGGGGTATTGCTGCTGACATTGATGTAAACGAAGTATCGCCTGATGGACGTAATACTAAGCAGCAAATTGCTGATCTTAAATCAGCCCTTGGTTCAGGCACTCTTGTTGAGGTTACTTACAGAAACGATAATACTGAGAGCCAGAACTACTACATGGATATGACTGATCTTCAGAGCATGGAAGAAGCTGGTGGGGAATCAGAAGTTGGTGTATTCCGAACGAACTTTGTAGAACCAAGGCAGTCAAGAGACAGGTAATGGTTCAATCCTTCCGCAGTAAACGACCAGCAGTAACTCGCACAGTCACAGGCAAAGTTATAGAGGAAGTACCTGAATGGTGGCTTGCTCGTGGTGGTTCTCAGCCTGAGTATTGGATTTATCGTGCAATTATCAGAACTGGTAGACTGGAAGAAGCTGGGGACTTTATCTATCAATCGAAACAATTCGGTGGCAGGAATGTTCGTGGTGGGGCTATTGTTGATTTCATCATACGCAGCCCTTATGTAGGTATAAACGTGCAATCTAAGTATTATCATAATCGCACAACTGACCAAAGAGGGCATGACGCACTTCAACGTGCAGCACTAGAAGCTAATGGTTTACGGGTAGAATTTATTCAAGAAGAAGAAGCTATCAATAGCCCAGATGAAGCTGTTCGAGAGGCTCTCGCTGGCACTCGTGGCAAAGGGCCACAAGGAATTTAGACAATGGCACAAGAAGACGTAAGACTCAGTGGGGCGTTTTTAGATAGCGCAGGTAACGCTCTTGCAAACAAGACAGCAACTCTGTTTGCTGAAGGAACGATCACGCCAGCCCTTGCTACGGATACGACCGACTCTTCTGGTGAATGGGACTTCACTGTTGAGACTCCTGGTAGGTATGACGTTCAGTTAGTCACAGGGACGCAGACTTACCGTATTCTAAGCCGTGACAAGTTTCAGGTAACTGAACTTCAGTCTCGTAATCCCACCACAGCCCAGCCTGCTTTATCTGCCTATTCGACTACATCAGAAGCATCATCTCTTGTAGCCACATTTGGTTTCCGTCCAGCAACAGAATCTTCTGGAGTTGAAACAGCAGACACTCCAAGTGACAACGATAACGGTTACATCGACTACACACTTTCTAACGACCACAGCAGTAAACAGGAATGGATTGCTGGCAGGTTTTCTTGGGTTGGATTAGACGTATCTGACGGTAGTGAAGACGGTCAAATAAAGTTCGAGGCTATGGCAGCAGGTTCGCTTGCTACTGTGCTGACGATGGACTCTACAGGCGTAACAGGGTCTATTATCAAAGACGAAGACAACATGGCTTCGGACTCAGCGACACACCTTGCTTCTCAACAGTCCATCAAGGCTTACGTTGATTCCCAGCAAGACACTGTAGACACATGGGGAGAAGTGCTTGCGCTTGGTAACGCTTCGAGTGGTACAGGCGTAGTCATTACTGCTGGTGACGCTTTCACAGTAGACACAATCACCGAAACAACTGGTGGTAGTGGTGTCACGATTGACTCTGTTCTTCTCAAGGACAACACAGTAAAAGCTGGCACTCTCACGATAGGTGCTGGCAGCATAACTGATTCCAGTAACGCAATAGACTTTGGTAATGAAGCCCTGACTACCACAGGGGTTATTACCGCAGGCGGCCTTACTGTTGGAAGTGCAGTTCTTATTGAAGCTGAACTGGAGATGCTTGACGGAATTACTGCCGGAACTGCTGCCGCTTCAAAAGCCCTTGTCTTAGATGCCAACAAAGACATAGGAACTATACGAAATCTAACTATAGACGGTACGTTATCTGACGGTAATTACACCTTCG
>Ga0208299_1002480_pt1 | contig 12421 bp, 14 predicted proteins | sample 15_taG_FD_184089 | JGI IMG/M metagenome (GOLD analysis project Ga0208299, IMG submission 184089) | Marine viral communities from the Subarctic Pacific Ocean - 15_ETSP_OMZ_AT15312 metaG (SPAdes) (version 2) | ecosystem: Environmental > Aquatic > Marine > Oceanic | place: Pacific Ocean | collected...
AGGAACCGGCACTTAGGGTCGTCTTGAAATTTACGTATATTATCTTGTCTTTCTGATTGAGGCGTGAGCCCATAATAATCAACCACGGACCCCGGACCATAAACTTTGACAATTTCTTTAATAATATCTTTTATATCCCATTGGTAATGGGCCCATATAATAGCCTTACCTTCCATTTCAGATAATATTTCTATTAACTCATTAACCCTATTATTAGCAATTCTTTGAATAGTGCCATCATCGGCTGTAAAATGGCCACATGTAATTTGATGCAATCTCATGAGTTGAGTTAATACAGTCATAGTACTTGCAAGTTTGCCATTTAAATGTGCAAGAGCCATCTCTTTCATTTGACTATAAATTTTTCTTTGATCAGGTGTTAAAGTAATCTGTCTTTTAGTAAAATTTTTATCAGGTAAATCAAGGCAATCTTCTTTTAAAACTCTATAAGAAAAACCTTGTAATGTTTCAGATAATTCACCAAGATTTTGAAATTTATCAACAACTTGTATAGACCTCCCATGGATATGCATAGTCTTCATTTCTGCATACCTATTTCTAAAAGCATAATAAGAAGTATAGTCCAATAACCAAGGGCTTAAAAACTCACATTGAGAATATAAGTCCAAGGGATTTTTAGTAATAGGGGATCCTGTCATTATTCTTCTATACTTAGTTCTTGTAGATAGCTTAAGAATATTTTTAGTCCTTTGAGCTTTAGGATTTTTAATAGTAGTAGATTCATCAATCGCCATTAAAGTATTATGCGAAGATATAAATTTAGCAGCAAAAGCCGTTCCCTTTTGAGTGCTGAAAGCTTCTACGTTCATAATTAAAATATGAAGCTCTTCTCCAGTATTAAATAAAGTGCCTAATTTTTTAGACTGACCTTTTGTAATATTTGCTTGCCATAAAACGGTCACATTCTCTATATGGTTAGGTAAGTGTGTGGGTAGCTCTTGTTCATGCCAAGTTTTAACAACCCCCTTAGGGGCGATAATTAAAAGTCCGTTTATCTTGCCTTTATCATAAAGCATAGAAGCATTATCTATAAGTACTTTTGTTTTACCTGTACCCATTTCCATGAAATAGGCGTACGTTTCTTTATTCCATGATTTTTCTAACGCAGTTAATTGATGCGCGTATGGCTTTGTTTTAAATTTATAATTCATAAAATTTTTACTTTCTAGTTGACAATATAATACTATAGACCTATATTGTCAAGGATGAAAGATAATAAAAAAATAGTTATTGTGGGCGCAGGTACTGCTGGCTATGTAACTGCTTTAATTTTAAAAGCAAAATTTGAAAAAACTATAGATATCACAATTATTAAATCAAAAGATATAGGAATTGTGGGGGTAGGAGAAGGCTCTACAGAGCATTGGAAAGAGTTCTTAAAGTACACTAAAATTAAACCAGAACTAATGATTAAAGAGTGTGGAGCTACTTTTAAATCAGGGATTATGTTTCAGGGCTGGGGCACTAAAAATTATCTACATAATGTTAACGCTGAATATCAATATTATCATGGTCAAGAAAATTTAGCTTATCTTAAATTAATGATAGATGATAAACTCCTAACAAATAAAGAGAGTTTAAATAATTTTATATCAAAAGAAACGGTACCCAACCAATATCATTTTGATACTTTTAAATTAAACAAATTTTTAGAAAAAACGTCTAAGGAAAGAGACATCAATATAATTGATGATGTTATTGAAAAAGTCGTAATAAGCACTAAAGGAATAACTTCTATACAAAGTAAAGATAAAAAATATACAGCAGATTTATTTATAGATTGTACAGGGTTTAAAAAGGTTTTAATAAAAGGCCTTAAAGCTAAATGGAAATCTTATAAAAAATATTTAAAAGTAAATTCAGCATTTACTTTTCAAACCCCTGATGAAGAAAATTATAATTTATGGACCCTAGCCAAGGCAATGAAATTTGGTTGGAGATTTAAAATTCCAGTGCAAGGGCGTCATGGAAATGGTTATATATTTTGTGATAAATACACTAATACCGAAAAGGGTAAACTAGAAGTAGAAAAAGAATTAGGCCATAAAATTACTATAGGTAGAGAGTTTAAATTTGATCCTGGTCGCTTAGATAAAGTGTGGATTAAAAATTGTGTAGCTATAGGATTATCAGCTAACTTTGTAGAGCCTTTAGAGGCGACTTCTATTGGGACATCCATTAATCAGGCTTTTTTATTGGTTCATAATTTATCTAATGTCAATCAATATGTTAGAGATCAATATAATAAACAAGTAGCGGGCATCATGGATAATATTAGAGATTTTATTTATTTACATTACTTAAGCTGGAACAGACATAATTGGTTTTGGAAAAATTTTACTTATCAGAATGCCCCTCCTTCTCTTACTAAATTGTTAAATTTATGGCGTAGAAGGCTACCTATAGAAGATGATATAGGGGGCTCTCATTATAAGTTATTTTATGCAAGGAATTTTAGTCATGTTTTATATGGAATTGACTTCTTTTATAAAGAGTCCCTGCTTAAACAGTATGAAGATCTTCCGTTTGCACCAAAAAATGCTACAGAAGAATATTTAAAAAAGGTAGGTAGTTCTAAATATGACTACGTTACTCATAAGCAATACATAGAACAAATTAAAGACTTGATATAAAATTAAAAGTATATATAAGAAAGATATGAAAGTAATAAACAACGCAAGTTTAAATAAAAGAGATACTATGGTTTATGTTATCCAAGAAATTGCTGGAACCAGAGCGGGCAACCCTAAAATAAATATTATGGGGGCTTCGCAATATGGAGATTTTAAATTCTTACTTCCAGAATTTTCTCAGATGATTTTTTCACCTGGCCCTCTTATTTATAAATTAAGACAAGGTTTAAAAGATTTTAAATCTCACGATTATTTATTACTTACAGGCGATCCTGCAATAATAGGTGTTGCATGCTCTATTGTTTCTGACATGACGAGCGGTACATACAATTTATTAAAGTGGGATAAACAAGAAAGAAGATACTATCCACTACAAATTAACTTATATGAGAAAGGAAAAATAGATGAATAATATTGATTTTGAAAAAGATCAACAAGATGCAATGAAAAAGACTGACAACATTCAGTCTCTTGCAGATCAAGTTGAAAGACTAGAGGGGGTTGCTTCAAATATAGAAGCAGCAGAGGAGAGAATAAAAGATTTAAAAAAGAAACGAGACTACATATCAGGTGAAGTAATACCTACTATGATGTCAGAAATGGGACTTGCAGAATTAAAACTGCACGATGGATCTCATTTAAAAGTTTCAACGTCGTATCGTGCTACCATAACGGAAGCAAATAAAGAAGCGGCGTTTAACTGGCTTCGTAACAATGGACTAGGAGATATCATTAAAAACGAGATCTCGGTGTCTTTTGGTCGTAACGAGGATAACAAGGCAGCAACTTATGCTGAACTTGCGAAGGGTCAAGGGTTTCAACCGACACAAAAGATGAAGGTTGAGCCTATGACTCTGAAAGCGTTAGTCCGTGAGCGTATAGAGGCAGGTCAAGAAATGCCAACGGAAATCTTCGGGGTATTCTCGGAGAATAAGACTACAATAAAAAGGAGCAAATAAACATGAACCAAGTAGCAACAAAAAAAGAAGGAGCATTAGCAACAAATGTATTTGAAGCTGATGCTGATAAAGGTACTCAAAACATTTCGCAAGAAGACCTTGCGTTACCATTCTTAAAAGTTTTGGGACAACTATCTCCAGAGGTAAACAAAAGAGATGGTAAATATGTCGAGGGCGCAGAACCTGGCAAGATAATAAACACTGTTTCTAATGAACTGTATGACAGTATAAAAGTCGTACCTGTTTTTTATAAGAGACAGTACGTTGAATGGCAAGACAGAGGTACCAGCACTGGTGCACCTGCTGCTATCCACGAAGCTAATAGCGATATCATTAGTCAAGCGACTAGGGATAAATCTTTCAAAGATAGATTACCTAATGGTAACTATTTAGAAAATACAGCTAATCACTTTGTGGTTCTTCTAGGAGACAGTCCATCCACAGCTTTGATTTCTATGAAAGCTACTCAATTAAAAGTGAGTAGAAAATGGAACTCAATGATGATGGGTATTAAAATGCAGGGTAAAAATGGACTTTTTACTCCGCCAACTTACAGCCACATTTATAATCTAAAAACTGTGCAAATGTCGAATGACAAAGGCACATGGTTTGGATGGGACGTAAGTAAAGCTGGACCAGTGTCAGATAGAGGGATATATGACATTGCAAAAAGCTTTGCTGATCGTGTAGGTAAAGGTGAAGTACAAGCTAAACCAGAAACTCAAGAAGAAACAAAAAGAACTTTAAATTTATAAAAGTTCCTGCGGGAGTGGGCGGTAAAGCGAGAGTGGACCCGCCCACTAACTATTTGTTATGATTGAGAAAAAAGAAAAATATTCTGGACCTGTTACTTATGAAGATTGGATTGATCTAGGTCGTATTATTATACCATGTTTAAGGGGGAAGCCTGTCGTTAAACGTTGGTCAGACCCAAGTTTTAAAGTAACGAAAGAAGAATGGAAAAAGAATTATTCACACTGCGAAATAGCATTAAGATTAGATCGAGATGTAGATCTTGATATTGATAATGAATTAGTAAAAAGATTTGTAGATCGTTATGTAAAATCCTGTAGCGCTGTATCAGGAAGAGCAGGAAATCCTGAGAGCCACTATTGGTGGAAAGATGAAATAGAATTTACACAATATAAACTTCCAGCAGAACTAAAAGAAAAATTTAAAAATTTACCTCATGGATCAATGCTTTGTGAGTTAAGACATGGTCACGATAGATATACAATAGTCCCCGCATCCAAGCATAGTAAAGCAGATGAAAACGTAAGATGGGAGAGATATGCCGGTTTAAACGGCTACACAGGGGATTTAAGAGAGGACGTAGGAAAAGTGGCACTCTCTACCGCACTTTGCATTCTTTATGGTCCTCAGGGACAAAGAGACATTTATTGCACAGCAATAGCTGGAGTTTTGCTTAAACATACAAAATGGGAAATAGATGAGATCGATGATTTTGTTTATAATATAGCAATTGGTGCAAATGATGAGGAAGCATTAAAGAGAAGATCCAAAGGGTCTAGCGGACAAAATGCTAACAAAAAATTAGGATTACCTAAACTCGCTGAAATAATAGGATGCTCCCCGAGAGGTGTTGCAGAATTATTTAGTTGGGTAGGTATAAAATATGCTGCAGGAAAAGAAATTGCACAAGAATCAATTGGAGACATAATTGAATACGGAAGTGATAGATACATAGTTAAAGTAAATACTTTTGTAGAAGGCGAGATAAAAGAAAAAGAAATCATTGTTGACGGACCAACGCTCACGAAACAACAAATGTTTTATGATGAAATAATTAGACAGGCTTCTCTTTGGGTTCCAAAGATGAAACCAAAAGATTTTGAAACAATCATGAGACAAAAGTATATGAGTAGAAAAAGAGCAGGTGATTATGTAGCAGAAGCTGAAGAAGACTATAGATTTAAAAAATATTTTTCAAACTATTTAAATAAGCAGGGAGTTTATATGGATAAGTCAAATCTAGCTGTTTATAAATTACCTTACTTTAATGATAAGAATAATTCTTTAGAGTTTAACTTAGATCATTTTGAAGACGAATTAGAGAAGAATAGAATTAACTTTAAAAGAGTAGATCTTGTAATGAAGGTTCAAAGAATTTTGAAAGCTAAAAAATATAGAGGAAAACATGAAGAAAAATCATGTGTTTCTTGGAAGATAGATGGTCAAGAAGTAGATAAAGGAGCTCTTTTAATAGAAGGAGAATACGTTGAAATAACTGGGGAGATAAAAAATGAATCCTAAATTTATATCAGGACCTCCAGGTACAGGTAAAACTCATAGATGGTTAAGAGAAAAATATGCAGAACTTTTAAAAAAGTTTCCCTGGAATAGAATCGTTGTTCTTTCACACACTAACATAGCTGCAGCAGAAATAATAGAAGCAGTTAAAAAATTACCAGAACTTCAAGATGTTTCAAAAGAAGATTTAGAAGAACAAATTTGTACAATTCACAGTTACTGTAGGGGTTTATATGTACATGTAACAAAGTTTGATAAAGAAGACCATCGTTCTCTTGTAATGAGTCAACCTTTAATGCAAAGATGGAAAAAGAAATCATGGGATAAACATCCACTTTATGAATTTACATCACAAGCACATGGAAAAGAAATGTCCTTTGATGATTATTGGAAAGTATGTGACCCTGACTCTTTCAAACCATACAATTTATCCATGTTAAAACATTTAAAAGACGCTTATGATAAGCACAGAGTTGATCCTGAAACAGGTAAAATTTTAAAATTATCTTTTGAAGATATGATAGATAATTTTTTATTCCTGGGAAAAGAACCTGATGATATAGATGCATTAATAGTTGACGAAGCCCAAGACTGTAACAAACCTCAGATAAAAGCTCTTCATAAGATGGCTACTAATATTAAAGATAATAATTATTATTTTGTAGGAGATGCTGATCAAACTATATTTGAATATTCTGGATCTGATCCTACTTACTTTCACACTTTATCAAAAGACGCAGAAGAATTAGAAGATGGTTTAAGATGTGGAGAAACTATAAATAAAATATGTAAAAATATTATTGCTCCCATTTGGAAACATTATAATTACAACCGAGTATGGAAACCAGTTGAAGGAATAATTGGAAAATCTTATTGGATGCCAAGCTTTAGTAAAGATTCTAATGCAACAGAAGTACTTTTAAATAGAATACAAAACACAGAGGAAACTTTCTTATTTACTTTTAGAGGAAAACCTTCTGATGATCATATCAAAAATTTTTTCTACAGACACGGTATAGATTTTGCACAAGTGGGGAACAGTCCTCATATTTCTAGAAAAGTGTTTAGATGTTTTAAAACATGGAATAAATTTTTAAATGATAAAGTTCCTTTACAACAAATTAAAGAATATTGGCCTTTAATGGGAGTTAGAGGAGAGAATGGTGTTAAGGTAAATAAAATGGGAGACGTAAAAAGCTTAGCTGATTTAATTAACAAAGAATATAATGTAGAAGATATAATAAGCAAAGGACTACTAAAGTCAGAAGTTAAAGGTTTAAAGAAATTCGAACAAGTTTTAACTGATCCAGATGTTTCTGCAAAAGTACCTCTTATTAAAAAAATATTAATTAATGGCACAAATGTTGAGAAAGCTCCTAGAGTTGAATATGGAAATATACATCAAATAAAAGGTCTTACTAGAGACAACTCGATTGTTGATTTAACTATAACAAGAGAAGAACAGCATTTTTTCGAAGGACTTAGACTAGCGTATGTTGCATATAGTAGAGCCCGTATTAATTGCTGGACTGTGGCTTCTAGAATGCCTAGATTATCTTTAGGAAGAATTGAAAATAGGAAAGGAATTTTAGAATTAAATAAATGACCGAAGAAGACTTTTACAGATTTATAATGAGAATGGAGAGAGAAGTTTATGGAGAAGATGATGAAGGCTGAAATGGATTTATTAGCAATTGTATTTTTTACAGGTCTATGGATCTACCTACATTTAGGAATATAGAATGATTAAAAAATATAATGATTTTTTTGAAATAGATAAAACAGAATCTATACACCGTTTTGTATTAGAGTCTTATTATAAAATAGGTTGGACAGACACTGACGAACCAAGACATAAAGCTTACCCAAATTTACACAGTGTGTATAGCCCTCAAGACTTAGAAAAAATAAAAATTTTAGATCCAATCTTAAAAGTACTTAATAAAAGTAAAAAACACTATGATAGTTGTGTAGTTAATTTAATTAAACCTTTAGATATTAATTTTATACATACTCACTCTAATCAAACAGTAGCCTTATATTATGTAAATTTAACATGGGACCCAGAATGGGGAGGAGAAACTTTGTTTTACGGAAAAGATAAAAAAACAATTAAGTTAGCCAACCCGTACACTCCAAATCAATTACTGGTCTTTAAGGGTTCAATCCCTCACACTATTAAATCTCAAAATTTGATAGGACCTTCCTGTCGTTTTACAATAAGTTTATTTTTTAATAATGACTGATAAAATATATAAAAAGCAGGTAGGAGGTGATCACTATAAGTCTATGGTCATTCAGCCATCAGAATTTATTAACAGAAATAACATTCCGTTTGCAGAGGGGAATGCAATAAAATATTTATGCAGGCACAAACAGAAAAATCAAAAAGAAGATTTGTTAAAAGCAAAACATTATATTGACATGGCTATCGATAGAGACTATCCTGAAGAAGTGAAAGAAGAAATAAAAAAGAAATCAAACTCATGGGGGATTATTAATAATGTGTAAAAGTCCAGAAGATTTAGATTTAAAAAATATTAATACAGTTGCTGTCGACATAGAAACTTATGATCCAAATTTAAAAACAAAAGGTTTAGGAGCAGTAAGAAAAGATGGTTTTATTTGTGGTATAGCTGTCGCAACTGGAAAAGAGACTTGTTATTTTCCTTTAAAACATTCAGATAATGATAACTTAAATACAGAAAAGACCTGGAAAACTTTGAATGAATTAATTTTTCAAAACGAAAAGATTACAAAAGTATTTCACAACGCAATGTACGACGTATGCTGGATAAGATCTATCACAGGTCAAATGATTAAAGGCAGGATAGTTGATACTATGATTGCAGCTTCCGTTATTGATGAAAACAGATTTAGATATTCTTTGGACGCTTTAAGTAAAGACTACTTAAAAGATTCAAAATATAAATACGATCTACAACAAAAAACATTAGAATGGTCTGGAGGTATGGTGAAAGACCCTATGTCTAATATGCATAAACTTCCTACATACATAGTTGAAGAGTATGCTAAGCAAGACGTTGATTTAACACTAAGACTGTGGGAGCTTTTTGATAAAAAACTGGACGAAGTATTATACACAAAACCAGAGACAAATGAAAATAAAACTTGTAGAAAAATATTCGAATTAGAAACAAAATTATTTCCTTGTTTAGTTGAAATGAAATTTAAAGGAGTTAAAATAGATGTCCAAAAAGCTAAGGCATTTGGAGAACATTTAAGAAAAAGAAAGAAGCAAGTAGTAGACGCAATAAAAAATAGAACTGGTATTAAAGTAGATATTTGGGCCGCATCTTCAATTAAAGACCTTTTAGATAAACTTAATATAGAGGATTATGAAATGACACCCAAGTCTAAGATGCCCAAGCTTTCAAAGGATTATTTAAAGACTCACTCTAACAAGTGTTTAAGAATGATTGCATGGATTAGGGAATATGACAAAGCAGCTAATACTTTTGTTGATGGCTTATTGGAGTTTGTTCACGAAGGAAGAATACACGCAGACATTAACCAAATAAGATCTGGAGATAAAGGAACAGTAACTGGAAGATTTTCAATGAGTAATCCAAACTTACAACAGATTCCTGCCAAAGGTTTTATTGGTAAGAAAATGAGAGAACTATTTTTACCTGAAGAAAATAAAGAATGGGGGAGCTTTGACTATTCACAACAAGAGCCTCGTATAGTTGTTCATTATGCTTTAAAATTAGGATTGCCGGGAACAAATGATTTAGAGGAGGAGTTTAATAAAAAAGATGCGGACTTCCATCAGATTGTTGCAGATATGGCAAAAATTTCCAGAACACAGGCCAAGACAATTAACCTTGGGCTTTTCTATGGTATGGGCAAATTAAAATTACAAAAAGAATTGGGACTAGAGAGACAGAAAGCTAATGAATTATTTGCTGATTATCATAAAAAAGTCCCTTTTGTTAAAATATTATCACAGGATTTGGTAAGTTTTGCTAAAGATAATAGACTTTTATTTACGTTATATGACAGATTCTGTAGATTTAATATGTTTGAGACTACCAATAGAAGATGGAACCCCAAGATAAATAGATTTGATGAAGTTCCACTTCTTTCTGAAGCAGATGCTTTAAGAGAATTTGAGATTGAATACCGTAAAGTCGCTAAGAAGGTAGAAGAAGATTTTATAAAATATTTTAAAAATTACTATGTACCTGCTTTTACATACAAGGCATTAAACAGATTAATACAAGGATCAGCTGCTGATATGACAAAAAAAGCTATGGTCGATCTTTATGAAAAGGGGATTATTCCACACATACAAATTCATGACGAATTATGTATTTCTGTTGCAAATAATTATGAAGCTAATATAATTCAAAATGCTATGGAGGAAGCTATACCTTTGGAGATAAAAAATAAAGTTAACTGCAAAAAAGGTATAAACTGGGGAAGTATAAAATGATAAATTATGGCTTATTTAAATGCAAACATACCAGTAACTTACGCACAAATAAGAAGGGAGTATTTGTATGATCTCAAAAAACACCATGGCGAAGCTGAGGATTGTATTATTTTCGGTTTGGCATCGATTACAGGCCGTCCCATATTGTTTCATGCTATTATGGAGAACGGTGCAGTTTTTTATCGCTTACCGATTAGCGCTTTTATTCAACGCGGTTTCGAAATCAAAGAAGTACCACGAAGACGACTTGATGAATTGGAGTTATGGAATTGTTTTTCTTATTATCCTGCTATTACTAGCTATGATATTCTAGACGGACAATCCGGTAAATACTTTGGAAAAGATAAGGAAATTCATGCAGGCGCGTATCTTTTTACTGTTGACTGGGCTCACCCAGAGAGTAATATAGTAGATACGGATCATTCCGAAATACCGCATGAACATAAGTGCGCACACATACTTGCGTTAGATGACGGCAACTATGCAGCACAACCTAATAATAGATTAATATGGGATATCCCATCATTTACAGTTAGAGACGATATACCTGACTGGAAAGTGCAAACTTCTGAGTGGAATGTAGAAGACACTCGTAAATGGAGAACAGAAGACACTGATAACTTCTTCTACGAAATTGAGGAAAAGAAAAATGATTAAAAAAATAATACAACGGGCTTGGAAAGCTATATGCTGGCCTTTCAGAAAACTTTGTGACTGGTTAAAAAGCTGTTTACCATCTGGTAAAGAATAATGGCCAAATGCAAGACATGTCACCATAAATGTCACTGTGATGGAGATCTCCATGCAGATGAATATGGCACTTGCACTTGTGACCAATGTAACTGTGAAAAAAGTAAAGCGCAGGACTTAACTTATGAAAATGATGGTGGTCTAGTTATAGATGACACCGGAGAATGCGAAAGCTGTCAATAATGAATGACAAAATCATCACCGCACTTCTTGCTATTCTCATTGCTCTCGGAGGATGGACGCTTTCACGCACGTTCTCCCTCTCCCAAGATATGGTCTTGGTTAAAGAAAAAATTTCACAGATGGAGCAACAACTTGATGAAGCAGTATGGAACACTTTACCAGAACCCCAAAAAAAGAAAAAAAAGAAACGAAAGAAAAAAAAGAAAAAGCAGGATTAATGCCTAATGAAATTATTTTACAATGAATGGGAAAAATGGGTTGTTATTATTCTGGTTTTATTCCTTCTTTTAATAGGTTTATCCGCGTGTAACTACAAAATGGTTCCATCGGAAACAAAAATAGAGTATGGTACTACCGAAACAGATTCTAAGAATGATAAACTGCAGCAAAAGCAATCTATCACTCAGACCTGGAAATGGATAAAATAATGTTAGAAAAATTAATGACAATGCTAGTTGGAATTTTGTTGGCGTTAGCCGGCTGGAGTCTGTCTAGAACTTTTGAACTCTCAACTATTCAAGCAGTACATGAAGATAAAGTACATACACTTCAAGCACAAGTTTTAAAACTAGAAGATCAGGTTGATAAGATGATGGATTCCGATGAAGAGATCATGGACCAACATAAAAAATTATTTGAAGCTTTAGAATCAAATCAACCCTCAACAGGATATAGTTATAACTAATGACACTTAAAATTTCAGAAGAAGCAGCAGTTCAAATGCCTATGAAGACCGTGGCCAGCCTCATCGCGCTGGTAGCGATCGGCACCTGGGCTTACTTCGGTATTATTGAGACCCAAAACAAAATTTCAACTACAGTAGAACTAATGTCCAAAGATTTAACTGAGAATACAGAGTTTAGAATCAAATGGCCGCGGGGTCAACTTGGTTCGCTTCCTGCAGATTCCGAACAATTTATGATGATCGAGGATTTGTACAAGACCACGGAGAAGATAGGGAAACATATCGACTCTATGTCTTTAAATAAAGTTAATATCGAATTTTTAAGAAAACAAATGGATAAAGTGTTAGAAGATATAGAAGAATTAAAAGATGCTAATAGAGATATGCATTACAAAAACGGAAACAAGGAGTAAATTTTGATCGAACAAGTTTTTGCCCTACTGATGTTTATAAACGGAGA
>Ga0208299_1002481_pt1 | contig 12412 bp, 3 predicted proteins | sample 15_taG_FD_184089 | JGI IMG/M metagenome (GOLD analysis project Ga0208299, IMG submission 184089) | Marine viral communities from the Subarctic Pacific Ocean - 15_ETSP_OMZ_AT15312 metaG (SPAdes) (version 2) | ecosystem: Environmental > Aquatic > Marine > Oceanic | place: Pacific Ocean | collected...
CTAAGTATTCTACCTTTTCTTCTAGACGTTGTGTTTTATAATTTAATGTATAATACATACCAGCAATTGATACTACTAAAGTAACAACCCAAATAAGATCTTTAATATTTAAAGTAAAATCCTTCACACTATTGTTTTCTTATGTATTCTAAAATTATATCTATTTTCTTTTTCATTTCCTCAAAATTTTCTGCTGCCCTTTCGTGGTGACGAGAAAATTGATTCTTTACTTCATACAAACTAAATACTAAAAATCTATATAACGCATATAATGCTCCTAGTAATAACACTAAGGGTAATCCATAACCTTCTATAAGTTGCAGTATTTCTTCCATTTTACCAGAAAAAAGTTTTAACTATCCACCCAATTACAGCCGCGTATAAAACCCACAATGCTTTCGTAACATTATTCTTCCAACTTTTCATTTGACGAAACGCCTGTAGATCTTTCATCCAACCAGGTAAAGCTTTATCTCTTTCGTCTAATCTTTCTGTGTTTTTGTTAACTCTAACTACTAGACCAGAATCTGGATCAAGTAGTTTAATCATCAACTTATCAATCTTTTTATTTAGCTCTTTAATATCCTTTCTCAGCATTTCTATGTCTTTTTGCATTAGTGCTACTTCTTGATTGCATAATTTGCACTCTGGGGGTGTTGTTACTGTCATTGTTATATAATCACTTATTTATTCGAATTTGTAAATTTAACGAGCGGTTTTATTATCTAGTCTTTACTCTTGCTTGTTACATTATTCTAATTTTTTTCTTTTTCTTTTTACTTTTACTTTTACTCTTCTTCTTTTTATCTTCAATACCAACGTTATAAGGTGTCCAACCAGCAACCATAAGTACCCTTTGCCACGTCTCATACTGATCACTCAAAGCGTGTTGTAAATTAGTCATGTTTTGATACGGAGAATAAACAGGTGCGTTGGTGGTTGCTTGTATAGTCATTAACGAAGCCTCTAAAGATGGGTTTCCTAATTCAAACTTAAACTCGTCATTTTTCTTGATTTTAGCCCATTTTTTTGTATCACCAGCTCTATCTAACATACCGAATTTGGAGCCAATCGGAGGTGATATATTTAATAAATCTTCAGCAACCTCACTATAATCAGCGTTATAACCTTTACCTGATTGTTTGAAGTATTCCATTGTAGCGTTTTTAAATGCTGATATTACAGCTCCTGGTATACCAAACCCTCTTAACATAGAATCCGTAGTTGATTGTAACGCATATGCTTTTGTATTAGCTATTTTTTCATCAGACACATCATCATTATTTAACAGCATAGCGAATAATGCTGATTGCAACCCAGCAAATATAGCTATTTGAGCACCCATATAATAAGATATTCTTCCGACTTTTTCTGCCAATTCTACATTATTTTTGTATCTTCCCTTAGATATATCGAGTATATCCTTCATTCCAGCTCTATTCATCTGCATAGGAGTGTTGGCAAAAGGTAGTATAAATCTACCAATTAATGAAGTTTGTTGTTTAGACAATAAATCTGCTCTTGAAGACTGTTGTGTTCTTTCTGATAACATTTGAAAGTCTAACCAAGCTTGCTTTTCAGCTTCTTTAGTTTTTACACCTTGCTTTTCATACATCTTAATTCTATTTCTGTAAAACGTAGCACCACCAAGTGATATTGCAAAACTATCCGCAAGTTTAGTTGGTATGTAACCCGCTTTAAGAACTTTAGAAATTATTGATTGTATCATATTCGTTGAAGAAGCAGCCGCAGAAGCTATTTCAGCTTCAGTTACGTTTATTGCTAAACCATCCCTCCTTTGCTTCAACATGTCTGAATTCATTATATACATGAAGTCTTTAGAAAACTGCTTTATATCACCCATCGCCCTAGCAGCTGCAATAGGATTGTTTTCTTTCATGTTTAAAAAGTTAGTGGTGGATATAGTCTGTAAAACCGCAGATCTAGTATTAAAGTTCATAATAGTACCAATACCTCCATTTAAATAATTCATCATAGCGGCACTACCCCTATCCATTTTTAAAGATCTAGTTCTACCAGTCTCCATACGATCAAACATGTCTTCAATGTTCTCTCTCCATCTAGTGCCTAATTTAGATTCCATCTTATTTAGATTCTCTTCAGTAAATATCTCGTTCTTTACATCTATCCATTCTTGAAGATACTGTTTTCTACTAACACCTCTATTTATGTTAGTAACCTCTCCAGCCATTGTTTCTGCCCACCAATTTTCACCTGGTTCTTTTAAACCCTTTTCTTGCTTGGTTATTTTACCAAAATTCTCTGCATAGGCTTGTAACTTTGGATTATTTGTTATATGTTGAACTAATTTAGCCTCTGTTGTTTTTGCTAAATCTGGTATTTTATAACCAGCTTTGTTCCAAAGGTAAACCCTCATCGCCATGTCATTGGTGAATACTGTTCCCTCAACAGGTTTAGAAATCTCTTTAACAACATCTTTATTTTGCTTACGAAGATTCATATAATCATTCTTAGCACTTTGCCTAGCTGTATTATAATCTCTTATACCTCTCTCGAATGGATTAACAAAGCTTTCCCTAAACCATTTTTTATTTTCTATACCTTTCTTACCTTTACCATACAATGGCTCAATAAGTAGTTCTAGATCAGCGGCACTATCTGATAAAAATATCCTTCTTCTTTTAATATCTTTTCCCCTAACTCTTCCTTCAGCTTTAGAAAATATTTTTTTAGACTTAATATCCAAAGAGTGCTCCATTATTTTATTTACATGAGTACTAATGCTAGTTTTGCTATACTTATAATCTACTGGTGTGTACACTTTATCTTTTGGTAACACCTCTTTTGGAATTCCTTTCGCATCAGGATCTAACTTTAAAACTTTCTTAAGATCTACTCTTACCTTCCCATCAACTGTTTTTATAACATTTTTTAAATCAGAATTTTTCTCTTTCGGAGCCCATCCTATTTCTGTTACTTGATTATTTAATTTAACTCTTCCGTACATATAAGCAATATCACCTTCAGTGTATTGATGGTTTAACACGTCTCCTTTCTTCATAACGACATCATTAGTACTCATATCTCCAAAAGGTTGACCCCAATTATTAACAGCACTCATTTTACCATCTGGAAAGAAATTATATGAAGCTGTGGCTTTTCCGTTTTTATTAAACTCTTTTATTTCAACTATTTTTCCATCAGGACTATATCTTGTAGACTTAATCGTTTTACCATTAACCCTGTTCTCTATAATTTTAGTACCTTCAACATAACCATCTTGTGACTCTGCAAAAATTTCCGTTGTAACACGTTTACCGTCCTTACTAACTGTTCTAGCTTCTCTAGTAGACTCTTCAATTTTACCGTTACCCACATCTACAAGTTCTACTTTCTTCGTGACTCTGCCTTCTTTAACACTTATAGTAGGACCGTCTGTAGCATTATCCATTCTATCCCAGTACTGTCTGTTTGCATAAAACGACGACAATTTACCGTCTTGAAAAATTATTCTTTTTGGTCCTTTCTCGTAAGCTGTCCAATTATGCCAAGCATCATCCGTTAGTTTACCCTCTTTTGATCTATTTTCATAATTAACCTCATAATAAAAACCTTCTTTACCAGGTTCTTTACGCTTTTTTATAGTAACAACAGCGCCTTCTTTTCGTTTCTTCTGAGCAAATGATTCTGCTTTTTGACGTGTTTTGAACTCGCCAAAACCAGTATCAAGTTTACTCGTTTGTGTAATACACCATGGGTTAGAATCTTTACCCCAATGAGTATCTATTATATCTCTAACAGCTTGTTGACCTTCTTTTGTATTTTGAACTTCATAAACAGTAATACCTCTTTCTTTGTGTTCTCCTGAAAAAGTAAATTCCTTTGTTTTACTTGGATCAAGAGGTTTCTTTTTAATTTTACCAGCATACTTTTCTATAAGTTCATTAGGATTTCTGTAAGAAAATATATCTTCTTTATATTTCTCAGCAATTTCCACTGCTTGCTCTAGTTTATAAGCATCCTCTTTTAATTTTATATTACTTGTAGCTAACCATTTAGTAGTTATTTGCTCGTATTTTCTTTTCTTACTACTAGGAATATTTAAACCATCTATAAAGACAAACATATTATCTACAGTTTTAGAAACCAATCTTTCTTTAACTAGATCAGGACGATGTTTTGCTATGGTGTTTTCGTACTCAGATCTATGTGTCTTAGAATATTTTATATTATCATAAGTGTCAGGCGAACTTAACTTGTCAGCGTCTTTAATTGATTCTAAACTTGCTTCTTTTTTCAAATCAATCACGTGTTCACCAGGTCGAACCATAGCTTGTTGAACTTTAGATTTAATATCCAATTGCTCTAAAACACTCTTAACAGCCTTGACATTTTGCATAGCATCGTCAGCGAAGTACATATCATTATATCCTTCTGAAAACTTTTTAAGCATCCACATTGCTTTTGCTTCAGCGGTGCTATTACCTAGACCGGTTATATTCTCCAAAGGTATATTTAATCCTAAAGATTTTAAAAACTCTTGTATATGCGGGGCCGCTTCAGGTGGTCTAGCCGTTAATATAAATTGATTTTCAGTTCCATATTTTTTAGCCCTATCTAAAGCTTTTTGGAAAAATGGACCTGGTTTACCTTCTTTAATAACATCAAATTCTGCAAAATCAAATTCAGCACCTTGTTCCTTTAGTTCAGCTCCTTTATCTGCAAATTCCCCAGCGTTTAATCTACCTTTAATATACCCTTTAGTAAACGCATCTAACTTCCCAATTAATTCTGGAGGCATAGCGTCCCCCATTTTTAAATTATCTGTATTTACCTCTGCAAATCTTTCTCCAAATAGTTTTTTGTATGCTTCCTTATTTCCTTGAACACTCTCCCATGTAGTTTCTACAATTTTCGTTTTAAGGGATCTTTCTTTTCTAGCTTTATTTCTTGCAATAGTAACGTCTTTGGAAGTCTCAACAAATAACATTTGAACATCATAACCCTTATCTTTAAATTCTTGAATGTTCTTTTTCATTACATTTAAACTAGCACCAGTACCATCTACAATAACACCATCTCCTTTACCTTGGAATTTCATTCTTTTTCGCAAAGCTATTTGTCTAGCTTCATGACTAAGTTTACCAAATTGACTTTTTTGTTTTGCGGTAAATTCGCCCATGCTTGTTGGTAGACCATGATTTTTCATCAACCATTCTAAAGATATGTCTTGATTAACTACTTTAAATCCTTGTTTTTGTAACCCTAATTTTTTAATCACATTAGATTTTCCAGATCCAGCACCTCCAGCTAGAAATATAACTTTCTTTCTAGGGGCAGGTTTACCACTTGGATTTGGTAAAGTATATCTTACACCAGATTTACTATATATTAAGGTATCATCTAAATCCCACGTGCTCATACCTCTTGATTTTTTATCTTTCTTTCTTCCAAGCTCAAGAGCTTTATCAATTATTTTAGCTTTTTCAATAAACTCTCTATTAGTTCTAGATTCTAACGTAAGACCCGTGCGATCTTTTTGTTTGTTTGATTTTAAAGCTTTAGCTTCTGATCTCATTTTTTTACCTAACAGTTGAGCTGCTTTAGTTTTAACAACACTTTCCCAAGCGCCTTCCATGTCTAAATTTAATTTAGTTTTTGAAGTAATATTTTTTGGTTCAAAAAGCCCTTCAACAACTAACTTATAAGTATATCCAGCTGTAGGATATACTGGTTTCCCTTTTTTATTATAAACTATTTCTCCTTTTTTGTTCCTTTTATACGGGCCGCTTGTAGCAGCATAACTAACGGAATATAATCTAGCCTTTAAAGGTACCACTAACTCTAATTTAGCTGCGCCAGCTTCTTTAAACATACCCCTTGGATCACTACCTAAATAAAAAGTACCTTTTTCAAAAGTATGAAAAGTATAAACTCCTTTTTTATTATAATCAGCTGCCGCCCATTTTCCATCTACTTCAATAGAAACATCTGATAATTTTGCTAATTCTTTCCCCTTCATTTTGAGGTGACTTGCTAATGGATTTTTAGTTGTAGACGTAAAAGGTTCACCTGGTTTTAAAACACCGTAATTAACTAGAGCTTCTCTTATAATTTTTTCTCCATTAGCTATCGCTTTTTCAGCTGCTTTTTCAACAAGTTTTTCTTCTGCTGGATCTTTTCTTATCTCCTTTCTTTTAAATGTAACCGGTTTTCCTTTAGCAATAGCATTAGCGGCTTCAGTATAATTCATTTCTCCAACACTATTTTTTGCCAATCTCGCTGAGCTTTCTTTCAGTTCTATTGCGTTTTGGGTTTTGTGTATTATAGCCATTGCATCTGCAGCTTGGAATCTACCACCTTCAAAATCACTTCCTTCAATAGGTTCAAAATCAAATTTTTTCTCTCCAACAGCTACATCCATTTCAAAACCAGCTATTGATTTAGATTTTTTAGCACCTCTTCTATTAAAAACAACTTCATACCCTATACCTCTATCTTTAGCTTCTTTTCTTTTAACTACTTTTGATACATCTGTTCTTATTTGTTCGTTAATCCAACCGTTATATACAACCTCAGATGCCCTGTCAAGATATACTCCTTTTAAAGGTTTTCTAGTTTTAAGGTTAAATACATCCGTAAAATTTCTTTTACTTTTAACTAACACTTTTAACTCTTTAACTTGTTTTTCAAAAGCAGTTTTTGTAAACATTAAATTAGGATCTTTACTTATCTCATCAGCTACTCTTTCTACATAATTATCAAACAACATTTCTCTAGCTTCAATAATTCTAGCTATTTCCTCTCTAGTCTGTACAACTTCTCCTTTTTCAATAATAAATATTTCACTACCAAGTTCTTTTTCAACACCCTCAAGTTCTTTTGCTATCTCTAAAGTTTTCAAATCCATGAGTTTAGCAATAACCTCTGGTTTAGATAAAACTTCTGACGTCATATCTTTAGCCAACTCAATACCTAGAACTTCGGCAAGTCTATCTTTACGAGTGCCTTTTAATCCACTTTTTACTAGTTTACCTGTTTTTTTAGAAATTATTTCAGCTGGTGGTGTAAAAAACTTAATAAATTGATCAGGTGTAGGTTTTTTAAATTTCCAAAGAGTATTGCCAGCTGTTCTAGATGTACTCTTAGGTACTCTACCTTCAGCAATAGCTTTATCGGTTTGAGTTGGATTCATGTTTTCAATCTCAACCTCAGTAAAAACTCTTTCGTTTCTAGGTAATTGACTCTCCGCGTCTATAAAATATTTTTTATCTACATGTTTCATTATAGCTTCAAAATTCTCTCTCAGGCGCATTTCATATTCTGGACCTGTGCCTAACCAATCGGCAAGAGGTTTTTTAAGTTCTGTCTTGTAGCTATCGTTTAGCGTCTTTTTAAAACTTATAATCCCTGCTTTTTTATTAGTTTTTGTTCCTAATAAAGGTAATTTAGTTCCAAATGTCAATAAAACAGCGGCTTCAACTTTATCTATTAACTCTTGGTTAATACCTTTTTCTTCACCTTTAGCTAAAGATTTTCTAAGATTAGGTTGATTTAATCTTTCAGCTTTTTGAGCTTCTTTTAGGTCAAATAATTCTTCAGCAGTTTTTTGTTCAGATATAATTTTTTTAGCTTCTGGAGTTTCTAGTGTTCCCATAAATGGTCTAGCTGCATCTTTACCTAAAACCTTATTAGATACATCCCAATGTTTTAAATTCATTCTACCAAATATATGTGAAGCTATAGATGGGTTTCTAGCTATGTCATAACTATTTATAGCCCCTAACACGCCATAAGTATCATCATACATCATTTCAGTATAAAGATCTTCTTTCATAATATTGTACTTAGCAGTACCCTCTTGTGCTTCTACCCACTGCTTGATAAAGTCTTTTTTAGGATTTCCTTTTTGCGGACCTTCTTTGTAAAGTTCTCTTTTACCCGTGGCGTCACGACCTCTAAGTTTGTTTATTATTTCGTTGTATGCGTCTTTTCCTCCTTTGTCTTTATATATAACATCTAACTCTTTTGAAGCTTTTGTCATCTCTTCAGTTATAGTTCTAGATTCTGCTATCACTTTAGAAGTAATTTTCTTGCCTTTACTAGCAAGTTTAAGTATATCCATAGGTATTTCACCACGTTCTCTCCATTTATGATAATCTTGCATTAAATTAAAAAGACCTTCAGCGCTTTCAGTAGAATATTCTTTTCCTTTATATAGATTTTCAAATCCAGCTCTTTTTATTGTAGGATATAGAATGTCCCCCACCTTTTGCACAGCATCTTTTCTATACTTTATATCTTTATTTTTTAAAGCATCAGAATACGCCGTAAGATATTCTTCATAATAATCTTCTTTGTTTCTTTTTATTTTATATTCTGTTCCATCTACCGTGACTTTATCATAATAATAGTTGTCCTCCATTCTTTGTTCTACTACAGCTCTATCTTTACCACTTAGTTTATTTAAGAATCCATTTATAATCCTCTCTCCTTTTTTAGATATCTTTCCAGTACTTGGATCTCTTAAAGATTGCTTTATTATATCGTGAAATAATTCATGAGTAGGCGCTCCTAATTGTCTTATTTTAAGAGCTCTTGCTTGATTAATAACCATAAGACCCCTACCTTTTTTATCTGTAGTATAGAAACCTTCACTTCCTTTTCTCTCAGGAAATGCCTTGTTAAATGCAGCCTCTGATTTGTAAACCTTAAAGTTTGAATCAAGTACTTTCGCTGCGTCTTTCATGATTTGTACTTCTAACTCAAAATTCTTCTTAAACTTAGCTTCAAAATCTTTAATATTATTATTTCGTCTTTCTTTAGTGGTTTTTAGTTTCTCTGTAATAGCATCTATTTTACCTTCCAATATAGATTTTTGCCCAAAATCAGTAAGGTTTTTCTTTATCTTTTCTTTTAATTGATGTATTTCGTGTTCATATCTAGTGACATCTAAGTGATCTTTTATAACTTCATCTCTTTCTGGTGAATCTTTTGCAGCACCATATAAATTTGCCCAAGCAACTCCATAATCATAAACTTGTTTTTGACTTTCAAAATACTTATATTGCTTAGAATCTTTTTTAACTCCAAGTCTGTGCATTAATAATTTAAACTGGGATGAGCTAAGTGAGCTAAACACATCAATTTCTCCTTTTCCTAATTCTCTATTTTGCTTAAGTTTATTTCCAAGAGCAAAAGTTTCTTCTAAGAATTCTTGATGTGGTTGTTCTCCTTTAGCGATTCTCTTAGCTACAATTACTTCGTTATACCATTGAAGTTCTTTTCCAGCCTCAGTAATAGCATCTATTTTTTCTTTTGCTTCGGTTTCGGATAAATTTTTATTTTCTTTTATTTTTGCTATTTCAGTTTTAACAGCTGTTTCAATAGTATTTGATGTAGAGTTTTCTGGTATATCTAATATTTTCTTAGCTTTTCTAACCTCAGGCGGTTTCATACGTAGTATGCTTTGTGCAAAAGAACCTGTTAAATTTCCATTAAAATGACCTCTACCAATAACAACCATCGACATATATGTAGAGAGTAAATTTTCTGCAGATGTAATCTCTTTAAGCTCCTCTGCTTTAAGCCATCTACCTTCTTTTTCATAAGCATCGATCTGCGCACTTGCTAGTTCGGAAATTATCATTAGTCCCGTTGTTGAGGTTGCTTGACCACCACCTTTTAAGAGTTCTTTAGTTAAAGGACTTTTACCTACTTGAGTTAACAAAGGTGTTAATAAAGGTATCTGTGTTGAAACGATCTTGTTTGTAAGAGCCGAATATCCATACCCACCACTACCTAAAATAATAGGCATTGTAAAATCATATTCATCGGTTTCAGCATTATACACCATACCCTCCAAACCAAGTGTTTGACGCTGAAGCTCCTCAGCCGCAACAAAACTTTGTGTTGAGTGTAATATACTTTTAGTGGTGTTCCATCCATGCTTTACTATCTTACTTTTAGCAGCTGTTGGCCGTATCCAAGCATCTATACTCTTAAGTATACTTTTCTTGTTAGATAAATTTGTTAGTTCTTTAATTTTCCCGGTTCCTTTTATTAATGTTTTACCACCATATAAAGAACTTATACCTTTACCTCTAGTTAAGGCTAAATGTAGTGCTAATGAACCAAAGTGAGATACTTGAGATTCCGCACTTTCAATAAGAGTTCTTCCCTCATAATCACCTTCTCTAATTTGTTGTTTTGGGTCTTCAACTATTCCATGTGCCTCTTTAACCTGATTCCATGTTTCAATTACTCTATCGTTACTAGGGTATAAATCTTTTACCCCACCAAAGCCGTGGTATAAATTATTTACAGCCTCCACAGCATGGGATTTTAGTTTTCCCAATGGCGTGCTGACATCTATATTTTGTGTTCCTTGTTTTAAATTAGAAAAACTAACGTTTAGATCTATAGCTTTTCCTAACGTATTAAAATAATCTAATTTATTACTGTAAGCTTGTGCTATAACAGATTTACCGGGTATTTTTCTCATGCCAGCGACTAGCTTACTAGTGTTGTTTACGTTTTCAAGTTTTTGTTTGTGATCATTCCAGTTAACACCAACTGCGTCTTGGTGCTTTTGTATAAAACCACTTCTTGATTTTATATCATCAAAATTTCTAAGAGCTAATTTACCCAACGCAACCATTTCAAAATACGTTTTATTTAAATCATCTTCTAATATATCTATGTCTATTGTAGACATTTCCTCAGCTTTTTCTGTTTGCTCTGTACTTAATCCGCTACCATCAACTTTATCTTGTTTTCGCTCCATATTTATAAGAGCTCCACTATTAGTATCATACAATGGTAATGTATATCCTAATTCTTTTCTTTTCTTATTAATCTTCTTTTTTATACTAATTAACTCACTTTCATCTACTCCTTCTTGTTGTTTTTTGGCTAATGAATTTTCTAATTTATTTAATTCATTTTCACTAGCAGTATAACTAAACTCAACAGCTCTACTGGTTTCGGAACGTATTTCATCTTCACTAGAAATTGTTAAAGCATTTTCAAACTCTCTTGCTCCTTCTTGGCTAACAGCGTGATTTTGTAATTCTGGATTATTAAATAATTCTTCTATATCTCTATAATCCCCAGTTATAGTTTGAGCATTACCTGCCATATCAACACTATAATCCATTCCTAAGAAACCTGGTCGTTGATTTCTAACAATAAGTAAATTATCTAATGGAAAACCTCCTTTTACACCACCACCAACATTAATAAACTCATCGCCATCCCCTGTTAATGGGTCGAAATCTGGCATGTATTTTGCTTGTATAAGTCTATTGCCTAAATCATCAATATAACCTTTTGGTTCTTTTCCCTGTTTCACTAAAAGAGCATCTATAAATACAGCGTCTTCATGGTTTCCTTTTTGTTTGAAAGCCATATCAATACCACCCTCTTCTAGTCCACCTAAAAAATTATAATCTGTTTCATTTTGAGTTTCGTTTATTTGGTCTTCGCGTACCCAATTTCCTTTATCATATTTTCTCCAATTATTAGAATCTTTAAGGGTGTTCACATACTTTGCAGGCTTACCCCACCCAGGCCCTTTGAAAATAGTTTCTTCTTCCGTTGGCGTTTCCTCTTGATCTATTTGTATATCAGGACGTTGTATACCTTGCCATTCATCTGGTATCCACCCTTCTTCCATCTTGAACCAACTAGTTTCTCGAGTATTATCTTCTAATTCAGATTCTTCTTCTGTAGTTATCCCAAACTCTTCCATAAAATCTTCTATAGACATATCATTTTCTTCAGACAACCTTAATAGTTGACTTTCGGGAACAGGATTATTATTATAAAAATATTCAGGCATATTTTATGTTATTTATATTTCTTTTGAATTTTCTTTAAAATACTAGGTTTAACTTTCTTCCACTCTTTATTTTCACCAAAACCTTCCCATGAATGCCATTCGCCATTAATTTTTTTAACTACTTTAGTGCCTCCTGCAGCAAACGATACTGTACCAGTATTGGTCATGTCTGTTGATCCATCGTCTTTTAACGCTACTTTTCCTTTTCCTTTCCCACCTCCGACTACTTCGGTTAACTCGGAATTTTCTTCTACTGTCTTAGACCCAAAATTTATTTTATCAAAATCCATACCTTCAATTGCATTTTGTAAAGATTTGTTATTACCAGCGTACTTCATTAATATTTTCTTTAAACTTGAGGGTTTACTAACATCAAAACGGAAGATATCATCACTAGTTTCTAAAGTAAGAGTATTTTCTCCAAATTCACCATCTTTATCAAGATATATTTTATTAAGATGAGGAAGTGCTAAATCCTCAAAATTTCCTGATTGCCAAGATGTAACTATATTATCTAAAGTTTGTGTTAATTCAGATCCCTTATCTCTATTTTTAATATAGTCTTCTAACTTAAGTTTATTCAGCTGT
>Ga0208299_1002482_pt1 | contig 12410 bp, 12 predicted proteins | sample 15_taG_FD_184089 | JGI IMG/M metagenome (GOLD analysis project Ga0208299, IMG submission 184089) | Marine viral communities from the Subarctic Pacific Ocean - 15_ETSP_OMZ_AT15312 metaG (SPAdes) (version 2) | ecosystem: Environmental > Aquatic > Marine > Oceanic | place: Pacific Ocean | collected...
GTGGACTACATTGTCCACTGTGGCGACATCGCCCACACCAAGACACAGATTTCACCAGAGTTCGTTGAGCTTTGCTCCGACTTCTTCGCAAATCTAGCGAAAATCGCACCAACCTACATCATCTTGGGCAACCACGACGGCAATCTAAAGAATAGTACCCGTCAGGACGCCCTGTCGCCCATTGTGAAGGCTTTAAACCTACCGGACCTACATCTGCTCAAGAACGCAGGAGAAGTCCTTGTGGGCCCACACATCGCCTTTAATGTGCTTTCTGTATTTGACGAGGATAACTGGGTGATGCCGAGTGATCCCGATAGAATCAACATCGCCCTTTATCACGGATCTGTGTCTGGCGTCAAGACCGACACCGGCTGGGTGATGACTCATGGCGATCACGATGTGAGTATTTTTGGTGGTCACGACTACGCTATGCTTGGAGATATTCACAAGACAAATCAGATCTTGGATACCGAAGGACGCGTGAGGTATTGTGGCTCAACTGTTCAACAGAATCACGGCGAGACAAATGACAAGGGGTTTTTGATTTGGGAAATTGAAGACAAAGAAATGTTTCGCGTGAGTCACCATGTTTTGCTTAACCCGAAGCCATTCGTAACAATCGAACTCACGCCAAAGGGGCGAATGCCCCGGGGCACCAAGATTCCTCCTGGCGCGCGCTTACGTCTTGTGAGTAATAATAATTTACCATTAGACGTTATGCGTAAGGCCGTGGAAGTGGCCAAGCATCGCTTCAAGCCTGAAAGCATCACTTTCCTAAATCGAGCCGCCGGAGAGCGAGGCACTGTCGAAATCGGAGCAGGGTTCAAAGTCGAGAACCTCCGCGACAAGGGGGTGCAAGAGAATCTTATCCGCGAGTACCTCACAGATTATGAACCGACCGAGGAAATGCTTGAGCGCGTCTTTGAACTCAATCGTAAATATAACTCACAGATTGAGGAGACCGAAGAGGTCGCCCGGAACGTAAATTGGAATATCAACAAGTTCGAGTGGGATAACTTGTTTAACTACGGAGAAGGTAATAGCGTTGATTTTAACAATCTCAATGGTATTGTTGGCATTTTTGGAAAGAATTACTCTGGAAAGTCTAGCATCATTGATGGGCTCTTATACACCATGTTTAATACGACTTCCAAGAATGAGCGTAAGAATTATAATATTATTAATCAAAACAAGAAAGATTGTCGGGGACTGGTAGAGCTTCAGGTTGGCGAGAAAGTTTATACAATCGAGAGAGACTCTACGAAGTATGTGAAAAAGCTTAAGGGCGAAGTAACGAACGAGGCGCGTACCAATCTAGATTTTAGTGGCACAGATCCTGTTGGGGGAGAAACCGTAAGCCTCAACGGCACGACACGCAACGAAACAGACGCTCATATTCGTAAGAGATTTGGGACAGTTGAGGACTTTTTGCTCACATCAATGTCCAGTCAACTCGATAGTTTATCTTTTATTAAGGAGGGCTCGACCCGTCGAAAGGAGATTCTTGCTAAGTTCCTAGATTTAGACATTTTTGAGAAGAAGTTTAAGTTAGCCCACGAAGAAGGCGCCGACTTAAAAGCCATCATTCGTCGTGTCGGAGACACTGACTATAGTAAAGACATAGCGCTAGCTGAAGTACAGCATATGGAAGCCAACAATGCGCTAAATAATGAAGTCACCGCCTGTGATCAGCTGAGAGAAACCCTGACTTTAACAGAAAAGGAATATGCAGCGCTTACAATACAGATTGATTCTATTCCTGCGGAGCGCCTCGATATCAAAAATCTGTTGGAAAATCGCTCCTCCCTTGAAAAGAAAATTGAAAATACAGATATTAATATTGTAGAGCTTAAGGTAGAGATCGGCCGGTATAATACGAAACTAAAAGAGTACGACGACTTTTTAACCACTATCGATATTGAAGACCTTTTGACTCAGAAACAGGAGTTCGACGAGTTCAAACAGAAATATGAAGATACCCTCAACTCAGCGCGACTGCTGGATAACGATTATAGGTCTATGAGTAAAAAACTAGATTTGTTAGACGAGGTCCCATGCGGCGACAAATATCCCACATGCCGGTTCATCCGTGACGCCCACTTGGCTGCTGTAGAATTGCCATCCCTAGAAGTAGAGATTGTTAAAAAGATTGAAGAAGCTAAAGGGTATAAAAACATAACTGTTTCGGTGAACTCATTTGAAATGATTGAATTTATTGAGCGCTACAACGACACTATCATCAAAAAGAATAACATCGAGATTGAAAAGCGCGACAACAAGGTTTCCATTGAGAAGTTATATGCAAAGATTAAGAGTTATCGTGACATTCTTCGTGTGACAACTGAGAAGATTGATTTGTACGAAGAGAAAAAAGATCTGATTAAAAATATCGAAGGCCTCCTTGATTCTCGCACCGCGGTTGAAAGAAAAATAAAAAATGTCAGAGGGGAAATCGTCGAGGTCGAAGATTCAATTAATCTACACCACAGACAGCTCGGCTCGATGGAACAAAAGGTCGAGGATCTAAAAGAAAAAAAACTAGAGTTAGATGAAATACGCGAGGAATATGCGGCCTATGATTTGTTTCTACGATGCACCCACTCTAACGGGATTGCTTATGATATTATTAAGAAGCGGCTCCCGGTTATTAACAGCGAGGTAGCCAAGGTTCTATCCAACATAGTTGACTTTGATGTGTTTTTTCAAGAAGATGGCCGCAAGCTGGATATTTTAATCAAGCACCCGAAGCACGAGCCTCGGCCAATTGAAATGGGCTCCGGCGCCGAAAAGACCGTGGCTGCCATGGCGATTCGTTTGGCACTACTGTCTGTATCGTCGCTTCCCAAGGGCAATATTTTTATTCTCGACGAACCGGGAACGGCCCTCGATGCCGAAAATATGGAGGGCTTTATCCGGATCCTTCAATTAATTAAGATGTATTTTAAAACGGTTGTACTTATTTCTCACGTTGATTCTCTTAAGGACATCGTGGATATAGAGATTACAATTGATAAGAAAGACGGGTTTGCGAGGGTAAATCAATAACATCATTTTGGGAAACTCCTGCTAATTAGTACCAAGGAGTTAAGCATGAGACATATTCTAGACAAGGGACTGGAGAAACTAGTTTCCCGAAAATTAATGGCATGGGCAACAGCTACTTGCTTGCTGCTGTTTGCTGATTTGGCATCTAGCGATTGGGTAATCATTACCACCGTTTACATCGGCGGCCAGACCATCATTGATGCTGTTGCGAAGCTCAAAGGGTACAAGCAGTGATGATGCTCAGATTTAAAACTGTTTCTAAAAAATTATGGCTTTGGGCCAAGAAATTTTGGTGGGTTATAGTAATCGGCCTTTTGTTTATTGTTGCTGCACTTATTGGCGCCCTGACACGGAACGGCGCCCTTCTTGCTGGTGTCATAGATATGCTGGAGTCAAAAAGAGACCAACACGACCAGGAGATGGAAGCCCTATCTCATATTCATAATACAGAAGTGGCCGAGAAGAACTTGAGATTAGAAGAACACCTTAGGCGCCGCGCGGAATTAGAAGAAGAATTTGAAAAGAGAGGGGAAACTCTTGATAAACAAAAAGAAGCAGAACTTAAAAGATTGGTTGATGAAAGCTATAATGATCCTGAGAAGCTAGCTAAAGAGCTAGCCGAAGCTTTCGGATTAAAATAATGATAAGGAAAATATTATCACTTTATTTGGCAACCTTTTTAATGATTCCTGCAGTTGCTTTTGCTGACGAGCCCGAACCGTCACCCGACTATGTGGTGCTTCCGGTCGAGGCCGGCGACATCGTGCCGTTCGACGGCGTACTACTATCACTTGATGCCGCGGCAAAACTTACAGTAGAGAAGAAATTTGAAAATGCTGAGTGCGATCTGCGCATTGGGTATGAACTCCATATTCAGGCAGAAAGATTTCAACTTCAATTAGATTACAAGGACATTGAAATTGTCTCATGGAAAGATAGATATGAATCAATGATGATTCTTAAGTCCGCAGAGAATGACCGACTAACGGATTTGGTTCTAAAGCAGAAGCCGGGCAAAGACCCCTTCCTCGTGGCCTTAGGATTTGGGATCGGAACACTTACTTCGCTGGGGATCTTTGCATTGTCGACGGAGATCGTAAAGTAGTGAGCATACCTGAGGTATCATCAAGAAGTCGCCTAATCGCGTTTCTTAGGAACTTTTTTTTCGCGAAAGATGAAACGATCGTCACCACCGGCATCCAGATCGAGACGACGGACAACATTGCACTATCGGCATCAACAGTTTCAGACGCCGCTTCTCTTAATACCATCAAAGCCACAGGAAAGTGGCCACTTCAACTACATCAAAATCAGGCTGACGGCTACGGACTTTATGTAAGCCGAGATAATGGAACAGATCCCGAAACCTACCCACTCACTTGGATCCACGAAGGAAACGCGGCCAGCACAGAACCGGTTCTCCGTGTTGATCAGGCGTCAGAAGTGACAGCGACCGGCGCGGGCTACGGTACTACATTCGAACTTTGGACTCCCGGACCTAATGGCAGCAATTGCTCGCTGTGGGTGGATAACCGCGGTATCCTGCGTATGGGAGGAGACCAGGGGACCGGAACTGCCAGCCCGGGTACCCATATGGTCGAGCTTAAAACCACCTCTTATTTTGAGAGTGAAACCTTCACAGGTACAGGCCTCGATGATTTGGAGACATTCTCGGGCGGATATACTGGTCTTACTGGCGACAACAACGCGCCGTATAGAGTTCAGATTGATGCTAATGGTACTCCGGACACATTTAAGTGGTCGATTGACGCTGGCGCCAGTTGGGTTGCTACAGGGGTGAATTGCTCCATATCATGGACTGCGTTGGCTGATAATATATACGTGAACTTCGGAGCGACGACAGGCCACACTATTGGAGATTACTGGGATGTTGATGTGAGGGTGCTTCATCCTCTGCGCATCAAGAACGCGGCAGACGATGAGATCCTCCAGGTTCGCAACAATCGTCGCGTAGGAATTCTTTGCACGCCTTCCTATGAACTGGATGTGAACGGAACTGTACGCGCGACGGGCGACCTTCAATTGCCCAACCAACCAGCAGTCTACGCTTGGCGCACATCCACTCAGGATTTAAATCCCAATACTTCAGCTGAAGTAATTATCTTTAATGATGCCAGCACCACGAACAACACTGCTTTTGACGTAGGGAGCGACTACGATACATCCACTGGAATTTTCACCGCCCGGGCGGACGGTAAATATCTTGTTCAATCGTCAGCTCTCTTAACTAATGTCCCCACCGATTCAGTTGTTCTCATATACTGTGAAAGCACAAACTCTGCTGCAGACAGCATTAAGATGTATAGTAATCGGATGGACCCCACCGAGATGGCCGGCGCAACCGATCCTATAGATTATCTATTCGTGGAGGGAACATGGCTCGTAAATATGGACGAGAATGACACAGCCAAAATTTATGCTCATGTCACTGCCGCCGACAATAACACCAAGATCTACGGTACCTCTAACAATCAGTACACGCGTATCCAAATAATAAAGGTCGCCTAGGAGAAAGATTATGAAAACAATTACTTTACAATTTGAAGATATAGACTGGCAAGTTCTAGAAGATGGGATTGTGGATCCTACCGAATGGATTCAAAATGCTGCCAATGTTAAAATGGGAAAAGTGAAAAAACGGATATTAGTTAAAGAACAGGCGAGACTTTTATCGTCAGAGGCGGAGACCATGCCAGCTTCGGTGGACGGATTGGTAGAGTCTTATTTCGCACAGGACGGATATATGAATGCTGCTGAACGACATGCTGCAGCTGCCTTAGAGGAAGACCCCACGCTTTAAAATGAGTAAAGACCCCAATTACATACCCAAACTGGAGAAAGCCATCGCCCAGAAGTATGGCGAAGAGGCAACACATAATCCGAAGCGTTTTTGGGACGAAGAAAAGGAAAAAGAGTACATCACTCAATCACAATTGCAGCAGAAGAAATTCGCCAAATTAGCCGAAACTCAAGACAAAGTTGAACAAGACGGATTTTTAATAAACAAAAAACTACTTACTAGAGACCATAATAGGACGTGTCCTATTTGTGATAAATATTCTTTTCGTCCTAAAGATGATTTGTATATGAACAAGTTTAATACATGTTATGTATGCTACATCAAATACGTCGAGGGACGCGAAGAAAAATGGGAAACTGGTTGGAGACCTAACAAGGAAATATAACATGGCAACAGTATACGACATCATAAAAGGCATAAATCAAGCCGCCGCGAATGGCGCTTGGGATGGTGCCCACGAGGAATCACTACAAGCAGACGGGAAGGCGAGAGACGCCGGCCTTAAAAGGTCACAGGGACATTATATTAATGACCGCCGTGTAATGGACGGTTTCGGAGTTCAGTTCCACGGCCCCATTCTTCGGGTAACCTATCAAGCAGAAACAAGAATTAAAGAAGTTCAAGACAGTGGCTTTGAAAACGAGGTTGAAGGTCAAATTCATGAAATTGTAAAGTTTCTGAAGAAGGAATATAAAGCTATAACGGGCGACTCCTTAACGCTGACCAAGGAAGGTGATTCTCACATTCTCGTTCAGAGGATTTCTAATTATCGGACTGACTGTCAGGCTCATTGTGACTATCGTATTGGTGGACTAACAGATGTAGAAGGCATAGAATCCGGCGATAGCAAAGAGCGCCTTGATGACACAATCCGAGATTTTCTTTCACAAGGGAGAGACACAGCCAAAAAGCCTTCTAATGTAAAGGTTTAGCCCATGGCCTCTCTGACGAAAAAAGAGATTTTAAAAGAGGTCGTCAAAGCCGGAAAAGATCCGGTTTACTTCACAATTAATTATTGTAGGATTTCTCACCCACAAAAGGGCCTCATTCCTTTTAAGGCATATGGCTATCAGCAAGATCTATTAAGAGACTTTAGCGACTATCGTTTTAATATTATTCTTAAAGCCAGACAGCTTGGCATCTCTACAATTACGGCAGCCTATGTCGCATGGCTAATGCTATTTCATCGTGATAAGAACATTTTGGTGGTGGCCACAAAACTACAAACTGCTACCAATCTGGTTAAAAAAGTAAAGGCCATTATTAAAAACTTGCCACCATGGATGAGAATTAGTGATATTGAGGTCGACAATCGTACATCTTTTGAATTAAAGAACGGATCTATGATTAAGGGATCCTCAACCTCAGGGGACGCGGGCCGTTCTGAGGCCCTATCTTTATTGGTAATTGATGAGGCGGCGCACGTTGAAAAGCTGGGTGAACTCTGGACTGCACTTTACCCCACCCTATCGACAGGAGGCCGCTGTATTGCCCTCTCTACCCCCAACGGTGTCGGAAACTGGTTCCACCAGAACTGTGTAGAAGCCGAAGCAGGCACAAATGATTTTTACATGACCACTCTTATGTGGGATGTACACCCCGATCGAGACAAGAAATGGTTTGAAAAAGAAACCAAAAACATGTCTAAGCGACAGATCGCCCAAGAGTTGGAGTGCAACTTCAATGTGTCCGGCGAGACTGTCATTCACCCTGATGACATTCAGTGGTATTTAGAAAAGACTATAGCGCCAGAGTACAGAACCGGCTTTGATAGAAATTATTGGATATGGAAAAAGCATGACCCAGAGAAGCCGTATTTAATAGTTGCAGACGTCGCTCGCGGTGACGGAAAAGATAATAGCGCTTTTCACATATTTGAATTAGAAAGTATGGAAGTGGTGGGAGAGTATGTAGGCAAGCCAACGCCAGATGACTTTGCTGATATACTTTTTGGAGTTGCTGGAGAATACGGCAACCCTATGCTTGTGATAGAAAACAACAATATAGGCTATGCGGTACTTAAAAAGTTGATCGATAAAGAGTATCCTAACTTATATCACTCTAGGAAGGGCGACCATCAATATGTAGACCCTGTTGCGGCACAGTGGCAGTCAGGGGTCATCCCAGGCTTTACCACGTCTTCTAAAACGCGACCTTTGATCGTGGCGAAGATGGAAGAGTTTGTGAGAAACAAACTAATTACAATTAATTCTAATCGCTTGCTTTCTGAAATGAAAACATTTATTTGGCATTCTGGACGACCGCAGGCGATGCGAAGTTATAATGATGATTTGGTGATGTCGTTTGCAATAGGGTGCTGGGTAAGAGATACTGTGATTATTGAAAGCCAGAAAAATGTAGAATATAGTAAGAGTTTTATCTCTGCTATTAGCACGTCAAAAACCAACATCTCAACGACGATACCAGGAATGGCAGATCATAAAGTGACAAAAGAAAATCAACGAATCGCTGCAGCCGATGGATATAACGAACAATACTATAGTTTGATAAAAGGATAAGAAATGGCCAAGAATAACGAGAGCAATCCCAGAAATCCCGCATCACCTCTTTTTAAGAGATTAACGAGGCTTCTATCTGGACCCATAGTAAACTATAGAGCCCAAGTCGCACGCCAGGATCGTCGCAATAATTTAGATAAATATCGTTATCGTTTCCGTTCTATGAGCGGCCAAGAGTTCCGACGATCTGATAACAACTATTCTCAAAACTATAATATGATGACCTCGGCTGCGTTCAGAAACCAGAACCGGGCCGAACGATACATTGACTTTGAGCAGATGGAGTACATGCCTGAGATCGCGTCAGCTATCGATATCTATGCTGATGAGATGACAACCTCAAATGAGTACGATCGCCTTTTGAATATTGATTGCTTGAACCACGAGATTAAAACGATTCTTGAGTCTCTTTTTTATGATGCTCTTAATATTGAATTCAATTGTTTCGGCTGGGCCCGGTCGATGGTTAAGTATGGGGACTTCTTTTTATATTTAGATATTGATGAAAAACTTGGGATAACATCAGTCATTGGCATGCCCAATAATGAAGTCGAGAGGCTCGAAGGAATGGATGATTCCAATCCGAATTATATACAGTACCAGTGGAACGGCGCCGGCATGACATTCGAAAGCTGGCAGGTTGCACACTTCCGAATCTTAGGTAATGACCGCTATTCCCCATATGGTACTTCCGTCCTTGACCCAGCGCGCCGTATCTGGCGCCAGCTTGTTTTGCTTGAGGACGCGATGATTGCTTATCGTGTTGTCCGCGCACCCGAGCGCCGCATATTTAAGATTGATGTGGGTAACATTCCGCCCCAAGATGTTCCGACCTATATGGAAAAAGTTAAGACGGAAATGAAAAGAAACCAGCTTGTTGATGTTAACACGGGCCGGGTGGATCTTCGCTATAATCCTCTTTCTCTAGAAGAAGATTATTTTATTCCAATGCGAGGCGGGGTGGGTTCCGACATTAGTTCGCTCCAGGGTGCTTCAAGTCTTAATGACATCGATGATGTTAAATATCTGCGCGATAAGCTGTTCGCAGCAATTAAAATCCCACAAGCATACCTTACAAATCTTGAGGGTGGAGATGAAGATAAGACCACTCTGGCCCAGAAGGACATCCGGTTTGCCAGAACGATCCATCGACTCCAAAGATCTTTGGTGGCAGAGCTTGAAAAGATGGCTATTGTTCATCTTTATACTTTAGGCTTTAGAGGCAATGATTTACTTTCTTTTAAAATTACTTTGAATAATCCGTCACGACTCGCCGAATTGCAACAGCTTGAATATATGAGAACAAAATTTGAAACTGCTGCCTCCGTTCCTGAAGGAACTTATAGTAAGAGGTGGGTGGCGTCTAATATTCTTGGCCTTTCGGACTCAGAATTTCTTAGGAACCAGCGCGAAACTTTCTACGATAGGAAATATCAACAGTCCCTAGAAGGACTTGCAGAAGAAGGCCTTTTGGCCGACGACGCCGCGGGCCTTGGAGGAGACCTCGGCGGCTTAGGCGGCGGAGACGACCTTGGGCTCGGTGGCGAAGGCGACCTTGGGCTCGGCGGCGAAGGCGACCTTGGGCTCGGTGGCGAAGTGCCCCCGGGGGAAGAAACACCGTTATTGGCAACACCTCCTGGCCGCCGAGACGACGGATCTACCAAACATGAAGGTGGTCCGCACATTCCCTCACCCGGAGGCGATAACAGGCGCCACGGCGGCACCGGTGGACCCCGCCGTAAAACGAGAAAAGAAGCGATGCCAGTAGAGACCAACACGTGGCGTAAAAACGCCGGCACCGGTATAGGAAACCCAGGAACGCGTTCTGCGAAGACTGATGTAAGATTTGGTCTGGAAGAACAAAAACAGTCTACTTATAATAGAGATGAGATAAATTTATTTGAGAATACCACGAAGGTTCGCCTTCTGGTGGAACAGATGGAGAAAAAAGAGGCACCCGAAGATGAAGCATAATAAGAAAAGAAATACCGCTTTTATATATGAAACCCTCTCGCGTGAATTGGCAAAAGCGGTCGTTGAAAAAGACAACAACAGAAAGACCGAAGTGTTATCGGTGCTTAAAGAGTATTTTGCAAAAGGCCGGCCCTTAGCAGAAGAGCTTAAACTCTATAAGGTTCTTTTGGAGACCAGAAATATTCAGCAGCCACTTGCTGAGCGCCTCCTTCAAGAAACAAAGTTTGCGTACTCTCGTCTCAATGATAGTGAAATTTTTGATGCGCAGTCTAAAATAATCTCTGCAATTAATAAAAAACTGGGGAATCATGTGTGGGCAAATTTTGTTCCTAACTTTAAATCCCTGGCTTCGGTCAGTGCTATATTTAATCCTAAGACATCAGTTAAAGGGAAAGTGCTTTTTGAACAATCTATTATTGATATTATGAGCACTGAGGTACCATTAGCTGAAGTAAATAAAATGGAATCTATAGATAATTTAACATACGATTCTTTTATTAACAAATTCAATGAAAAATACACAGGACTCATTAAAGAACAAAAAGATTTATTAAATCAGTATGTCACAAGTTTTTCCGATAACGGCTTAGAGTTAAAAATATTCTTAAACAGGGAGCTGCAAAGATTGAAAGAGGTCATAAACAATAAGTCCCTAGAGACCGATCAGCCCATGATGCAAAATAAATTACAAGAAGTGTTAGTGTATCTTGAAGAATTTCGAAAGAGAGAGTTTACCGACACGGATCTAAATAAGGTTCTAATGACTCAACAGCTTGTTCGGGAGGTGTCAGAACAATGATTACTGTCAAAATCGGCGGCCCCCAAGCTACCGTCAAATTAAATGCTAGAAAAGGCCTCGATGGTTCGCTTCTCATTTTAGACCATCAAAAAATAGATATTGTTGTTACTCCGAAGGATATGAAAATTGTGACATTTCCAAAAAGCATCAGCACAGAAGATGTATATGATTTTCAGAATAGACTTTTAGAACTGCTAGCAGACCGAGGGATTATAGATAGATCCACGATTCAGGGCGGCAACGTGTTTAGATCTTTAGAGGGAGTTATCTACGAGAGCAAAGGAGTTAATTCTTTGCAGGCTGCTGTATATGTCATTAATGAATTTATAGTGTCTGAGGCTCACCACGAGCATCTTGCTGATGAATACCAAAAAGAGCTCGAAGATATGTATACGCACCCGACTGATCGCGACTCCACCGAATACGGTGAAATACCGCAGAACGCCGAGAAGGGTTCCATGCGCCCGGGCTACTACTACTACCCACTAAGGAACCGATACTAATGAAACTTATAATGGAAAGCTGGAAGAGATTTTTGAAAGAGGGCGCGCGCCCGGCCCGCCTCTCTGATGTGGATGGCGACTATTTTTTGAGTCAGATGTCTCCGGAAGCCAGAGCCGATATATTCACCGCGGTGGAGCAAGTGCTCTACGACGCCTTCCAAGGCCGCAGTGACGTCAGGATTAGTAACATCCCGGGCCAAAATACAGAAGGGCTTAAAGCTGTGATAGATCAGCTGGACCCCGCGACCACTGCCGAACTGAAAAAAATCAGCGACGAGCACTCCTTGAATGCGCACTCAGTAATACTAGTACTTTTCGCCAACGAACAAGAGTTGAGCCGCGCGAAGAGAGAGTTTGATCTCGGCGGAGTAGACCCGGACGGTCACGAACTTTAAAATAGAAAGAAGAATTAATGGAGCTCCTACATTTTATACTTGCCGCTTACGGTATGACATTTATCATTGTTCACGGACACATCTTTAATAAGATACGCCCAGAGTGTGCTTCCTGGGGTGGCTTCGGTCGCCTATTCCACTGCCACTTGTGCATGGGATTTTGGGTTGGCGTGTTTCTATGGGGCATAAGTCCATATACAGAACTATTTAGTTTTAGCAATCAGCCCATGACAGCGTTCATGTGCGGTTGCATTAGTGCTGGCACATCATACTTCTTGAGTATGTTGGTAGAAGATTACGGGATCAGAGTGATCCACAAAGGAGGTGAGCAATCATGAAAAAATGGATGATCCA
>Ga0208299_1002485_pt1 | contig 12403 bp, 14 predicted proteins | sample 15_taG_FD_184089 | JGI IMG/M metagenome (GOLD analysis project Ga0208299, IMG submission 184089) | Marine viral communities from the Subarctic Pacific Ocean - 15_ETSP_OMZ_AT15312 metaG (SPAdes) (version 2) | ecosystem: Environmental > Aquatic > Marine > Oceanic | place: Pacific Ocean | collected...
AGAGAATAAAAGGAAGATAGCTGAGAATGCAGAACTTAAAGATCTTCCAGTTTTATTTTTTGGGCACTTTGGAGTTAAAGGCGCATCACTTAATCTAGGAACATCATCTCAAGGAAAAGCTTTGAACTTTATTAATACGAGTTCACATGATATATCTGTGGGAGATTTAGATAAGGCTGGAGCCGATTATATCTTTCTTGGAGACTATCACAGTCATCAGATATTGCCTACAAAGTCCTGTGTGGCTATGTATACGGGCAGTATCGAGAAAGATGATATTACGCATAGGGATTTAAAGAAGGGCTATGTAGTCTATGACACAGAGCTTCCTAAAGACCCCAAGTATGGTAAATCGGAATTTATTGAGAATCCAAATTGTCGTCCTATGATTTCAATTTCTGGATCTTTGAAAGATATTCGTGCTGGAATAGAAAGCTTAGATGCTAAAGATAAAGGCGCAGCTGTTCGAGTTACTTTCAAGGGTGATGTTAAAGAGGCCCATGAGTATCATTTAGCAATTGAAGGAATTAGAAAAGAAATTAAGAGTAAGGTCAATCCTGTTCATTTGTTAACTGAGCAAAAAGTTGAAGACAAAGAGCAGAAGAAGAAGGGTAAAGAGATTGAACAGAAAATCATTGACACTGGCCACATGACTGAAGACGAAGTTATGGATGTTATTGGAGGTATTCTTAAAGAGCAGGTTGAGGAAAAAGAATTTGCAGTGCTTTTAGAAATGGCTAAAGATATTAGAAAATCAGCTAAGGAGATTGCAAGATGAAGCTTTACGGATTAAAAATGCATAACTTTATGAGATTCGGAGAGGTTGATAATTCAATTGTTTTTAATGTTACTAAAGATAAAAAAGAAAAGATTGGTAAAGGGGAGTTAACTTTCGACAAACTTTACGAATCATTATCTAATGGTCCATTAAAGTATATAGATGATGTTAACGCGATTAAAGATGACAATGTATTAGAAGGCATTGTTGGTATTGCTGGTATGACCGCAGGATCTTTTGATTCATCCAATGGAAGTGGTAAATCTACTTTGTTTGAGGCAATGGCATATCTATTTTATGATAGAGTTGTTAGACAAACAGCCAACAATGATAAAAAAGCAATTGCTGGTCTTTCTGTTGTGACAAAACTTGCTGGAGTTTATCCAAGTAATCTAAAGGAATCTTATGTAGAAGCGTACTTCGAAGAAGACAACAGTTTTTATAGATTAAAACGTGGAAGGTCATTTTCTAAAAATAAGAAAAGTAGCACTCCAGTTTTTGAATTTGATTGCATTAAGGAAGGAGAAGTTGATAGTTTATCTAGTCACAGAAAAAGAGATACTAAAAAGTCTTTAGATCAAGTTATAGTTGAGGATTACGACATTTTTGTTAATACAGTTATGTTTGGTCAAGCTGATGCAGGAAAATTTCTCACAGGAACAGATAAGATTAAAAAAGACATGATAATAGAGCTTCTTAAGTTAGAAGATATTGTTCATGGTTGTATGGACGTTATTCGTGAAAGGAAGAAGGTAGAGAATGGAAAATATAACGACTTTTTGTCCAGATCAAATTCCTTAAAGGATTTAGTTTTAAAAGATGCTGCACCATTTGAACAGGGTGAAGTTGAGTATTCAGAAGAGTTAATAGATATTATCTCCAACCGAATTAGTCAATCATTAAAGAAACACCAAAGCAACAAAGAAGAAGCAGTTTCCAAGCTAGAAGATGTAAATAAAAAGATTAATGAACTTGAAGGGTCAGAAATATTAAAGTCAATAAAATTGTTGGTTGAAGAGGGTAAGTCTTTAGTTCAACAAAAGAAGGATTTAGAAGTAAAGAAAGATCAAGATTTGAGTGATTGGAAAAAAGTTATTGATAAGGCAAGTTCAGATTTGGTAAAGTTGAAAGCCTCTAAGGCTGATCGCCTTAATGTGCAAAGACAAAAAGAAGCACGATTATCTAAGATCACTAATGACATTAAAGGAATAAATAGGGATGAAATTTCTAAACAAGAATCGAAATGCTCTAGTATTATTGACTTGGAGGAAAAATGTACTTCACGATTGACATTAGCAAGACAAAAAAGAGAAGAAGTTATTGCTAAAATTTCAGAATTTGATGCGATTATAAATTTGAGAAACAAAGATTTAGAATCGTTGCAGAAGCAGGTGGATAATGCTGGAGAAAGCGAAAACTTTTTATGTACAGAGTGTCATAGTATTGTTACAAAAGATCATACCCTAAAGAAAATAAACGATATAAAAGTTATTATTGAAGAGAATCAAACTCTTAAGAAGTCTTTACTGGAAAGAAGTTCTAAAATTAGTGAAGCATTGTCCACGATTGAGTCTAGGATAAGGACTATTAGTGAGAAAAAGGTGGAAATGCAAAGTTTAAAAAATAAAATATCACTATTAGATAACGGTAACGCCCAGATAAAAGATTTAAATGATGAAGTTATTGCATGTAAAAAAGACATAGAGGAAAAAGAAGAGAGCATAAAGAGTAGCAAAGATGTTTTTGAAGAATACTCTTTAAAATATAATTCGGTTGAAGAAAAATATACAAACGATTTTGAGGTTCTTAATGAATCTATAGTCGAAAAAAGAGCGAATGTAATGGCTTTGAAGGAAAAGTCTAAAGGTATAGAGGCAGAGATAGCAACTAATGAAGGGTTAAAAGAAACATTAAAGGCAGAGATAGCAGTTATTGAAAATAGATGTGGCTCAAATAAACAGAAAATCTCTCACATTGTAAGTTTAGGTAAAAAGATTTTAGAACAAGATAAGGATGTTGCAAAGGCAGCGAAAGAAGTTCAAAGATATAAAATCTTAGAAAGTGCTTTTGGATTAGAGGGAGTTCAAACTAGAATCGTTGATAAGTATCTTCCATTGCTTAATATGTATGTTAAGGAGTTCTTGGATAAGTTGAGTGACAATAAAATATCTGTAGACTTCTTTGTAAATAAAAAATCTAAGATAGATATGAAAGTAGTTGGTGGAACTGCTGATAATTATGTTATGCTTTCAGGAGGAGAAAAAATGGTGGTTAGGCTTGCTGTTGATATTGGCTTATCTTTATTGTCCTTTTCTAGAACATCAAAGACACCTGATATGATTTGTTTAGATGAAATTTTTGGCCCATTAGACAAGGATCATACTAAATCTGTATTTCTTATGCTTGAGGCATTGAAAGATCGATTTAAGAAGGTATATTTAATTAGCCATAAGTCAGAAATACAGTCATTGGTTCAAAATAATATAATAGTAGAGAAGTCATCAGGCAATAGAGGTTTAAGCAGAATCGTTGGAATACGTGATGTTTCAGTTAATTAAAAATGTGGAGTAATAATAATGTCTAAAAATAAAAAAAACAGAAAGAATAAAGGTCGTCCAGCTAAAACGCCTGACCAAGTATTAGCAGATGCTAAAAAGAACAGAAAAAAGAACCTTAAAGAAAAACTTGCTGCGATTTATGGAAGTGTTGATTTATCGACAGTTGGTTGTGTGATTAGCATATGTAAATGTGCATGCTGTAGGGTTGCAATGCCTCAAATGAATTATAGTGAGTTTGTACAGCTAGCTACTGAGTTATGGGATGAATCAGATGATGTTAGGAAGAAAGACGTTATTTGCAAAAGTGTAGAGTACTTTTTTAGGAACGAATATGAAAAATGGGAAATGGACAGTTTAATTAAGCCATGTCAGTTTGTAGATGAAGCAGGAAGATGTGAAGTATATGAATCAAGGCCTTTAAGCTGCCGTGCTTATGGTTTGTGGCCTGAAGAAGAATATGAGAAGAGAGTTGATAAATTCGAAGAAGCATATAAAGAGTTTGGGTTGACAAGAGACGATTTACCATTGGCAAAACAGTGTAAAATGATTAAGCGTGCTGATGGGTCAACAGAATTGACAATGGATGAGCTTAATAAACTTTTCAGCCAGTTGGATGATCTAGATAAAAAAGTTGGCAGTTTTTCAAATTTACAAGTCAAAAATAAAGAGAATTATAGAACTTTTCATGATTGGCTTTTACTTAAGGTTTTTGGGGAGGATTGGTTAACTATGTTGACTAATTTTATGATGTCAGCAACAAAAGATCAAATGATTGATCAAATGGAACAATTACGATTAGTTGTTGATGAAACTCTAGATGTAAGTAAGAATTTAAAGGATCAATTCTAATGGAACCAGTTACAAGAAAGATAAAGATTTTAAAGGCAGAATATGTAAAAGACGCTGAAAGTATTGCAATTTTAGGGGAATGCGCTGATGGTCAAGTTAAGACACAAATCAATAAATCTAGTTTTTCATTTGGAGCTAGAACTGAAAAGGAAATCGATTATGAAATGGAAAAAACGGCATATTTAATGGTTGGTAAAGAAATTAATTTAGTTTTTGATGCTGAGTTAGAAAATAAAATTGATTGTGGACAAAGGCTGAGTTACCAATGAAAAAAGATATAGTTATGATTTACTCAGATGGGTGTCCAAAATGTCAAGAAATGATAGATCTTTTAGAAAAGTGTGTTGGTAATTCGAATTTAACTGTTGGCTATTATAATTGTGATGATCCAGGTGCTTTAGATATTGCCTTAGATAATAATATTTCAGATCTGCCTGGATGTTGTATTGGTGGCACTGTTGTAGTTGAAGGCGAGAAGTTTAGCAGAAATGAAATTATTGCTGCCATTAAGGACTTGATAGGTTGATATTGTATTTCTTATAACGACGGGTATATAAGTAGTAAGGTATTCGTTTTGAGGAGCAGTTAATGAACCTAGTTAAGCCTATGATAGTTTTTACAACCTTTTGGGATGCTGAAAGCGTTTCCAAGTCAGGTGGATTTATGATAGAAGATAAGATCATAAAATTCTCTCCCCATGAAATAGAATTATTTTCTATAGCGTTAGCCCAGCCAAAGAACTTAAGTGCAAAAAAGTTCCCAAATTTAGCTTTTTTAAATCCGACTTGGAATATGTTGAAGGGATATAAGTCTAACAGGGATTGGAAAACTTACACAGAAGAGTATAAAGATATTTTAGTTGAAAACAAAATAGAGATTGCAAATTGGATTGATTCACTAAATAATAAGGTATACATGTTGTGTTGTTGGGAGAATACTTGTAATGGTGCCAATTGCCACAGAAAAATAGTATTTAATGCGTTTAATATGTCAAAAAGAACTAAGGACTCTGCCATTTATGTTTATAGGGACGGGGATTCTAATACTTATAATAAAGAGAGTCAAATTATAAAAATACACAGTTTTTTGTTTGAGGAGGGAGCTATACTATGAGCATGCCAAAAATATATGGGTTTAATAAAACGAGTGAATCTGGGACTAAAGTATTTGCTCCATCAATATTTATACAAGGGTGTAATTTTCAGTGTCCGTTTTGTTTTAATGCCGTGTTAGCAAAGTCTAAGATGAAGAAAGAAGACATAATTCCTCTAGACGTTGTTGATAGGTTCGTAGACAAGGAAAAACCAGAAATGATTATGATATCTGGTGGTGAGCCGTTTATGTTAAAGAATATAGTTGAGTTAATAGATCATTTTATTGATAAAGGGTTAAAGATTGGTATATCAACACATGGAGTTTTTCCAGATCGTTTACGAATTCTTCTTCCTAAGATATCTTATGTTGCGTTAGATATAAAATCATCTAATCCAGAAGTTTATTCGTTTTTAGATTTAATATCTAATAACAACTCTTTTGTTAAAGCACTGGTTAGTAAAGCGCTTCTGGAAGATAGAAAAGAAATAAATGATAATTTTGATTTTGAAATCAGAACAACACTCTATCCTGAATACATAGACGAAAGAGCAATCAATACAATAGGGAGAACAATAAAGAATAATAATAGGTGGGTGTTGCAACAGTATAGGCCAACCAAATTCCTTTATGATATGAGTGTAACACAAGGTGTTGAGCCATACACTCATGAGGAGTTGCAAGAGCTACTAACTATTGCAAGAAAACACACTAAGGAGGCGCATTTAAGATATGTGTAATGTAGAACAACTAGAATGTACATGGCCATCTGAGATGGTAGATGTAGAGTTTAGAACATTGGCAATTAACGATGATTTCATTTTTGACGGATCTGATTTTCTTAAAAAAGATGAGATGTGCGCAGAATCCATTAACGGTGAAAAGTTATTTGATTGTTGCGAATTTGTAACAGTTGAAAAGAAATAATTTTTAAAACAAAAAAACAAAGAGGTACATTATGAGTGAAAAAACTTATTCAGTAATTGATGAAGGACAAAAGATAGTAAAGAAGCTGTGCGAGATCTATCCAGGCGTATTGTGGCAAGTTAACCCCGAATTGGTAGCGGTACTTGGTATTGAGAATAAAGAGCCTACAAAGCGTTCCAAGGACTTTACTGTTCGTTCAGTAAAGAATGCAGAAAAGGCAATATTCATAATGAATAAGGTTAGAACTCGTTTTATTATTGAAACTTATTGGTCTAACTGGAATATTTGGGATTCCCCAAGAAAAGAGTGGACTATTTTAAATGCTTTGCTTAGAGTCTCAAGAGATGAAGGTAAGCTGGTTTCACCTGATTGTGTGGATTTTAAGATTCTGTTAGACAAAGTCAGTTTTGATTGGGATGTTGAAGGTGCAGGTCTTCCTTCTTTGACAGAGGGAAAGCCTGTTGAGTTTGATTTAGAGCTTCGTCCTGGATTGGATGAAGATGAACTTGAAGATGGTGAGAACGACTAGATAGCTAGTTGAGGAACTAGTTGAGGAACTGGTTGAGGAATCTGTTTGGGGAGGTCGAGGATAGGAATGATTTTATGACCATTCACTGTTCCGACCTTCCCACTAGATGAAAAGACTGAAAAGTCAACTTCCATTTTATTTAAAAATTCAGCAAGAACTTCCCAAGAATAAGAGTTTTTTTTGAAGTCAGCATCAATTAATGCAAAATCGATTTGTTCTAAGCCTAATCTATTAATTGCTCTAGTTATTGTTGGTTCATATAATACATCAACACCATTAAACAGTTGTGATATAAAGTTTTGTTTGTACACATTTGATTCAAGAATTAGTATTTTCATTTATTTTCTCTTTCTTTGTACATGAGATGAATTTGGTCAAAGATTGGTTGAAGGTCATTTTTATCTTCTATTCGACGCTTGATCTCATCTATCGTTTTGTCAAATTCTTCTTTAGAAATATATTTCTCAGATAGTAAGAGTCTTAAATCTTGAATTGCTCCCTGATACTTCAATCTGAATTCAAAATTATTTTGAGAAATATCTTTAACGTCATCAACTAATGACTGTTTTATGGATTCAGTAGCAGTAGAAAGTTTTTGAACCTTCTCTTCAAGCGGATTTATTCTTGAGGAAATTAGGTATTTTACTGACGCAGCTAAAATTGTCAATGTTGTTAGTGCCGCACCATAAAGTTGTATTCCATCCGCTAGTGACATAATCTGTCTCCATATTTTTTGTAAAAAGTTTTTAATGTTTTTCGTTGTTTTTCGTTGTAAACCCTTTTCTTAGTAAAAATAAAATAAATAACAGTATCTTGTAATTAAATTAATTGCAGGTATAATATAATTAACATAAATTAAAGATGAAGGTTAGGTTATGTCTAAAAAAATGTTTGTAGTAGAGTCTCCAAACAAAATATCTAAATTGAAAAAGATACTTGGCTCTGAATATATAGTAGTGGCTTCTGTTGGTCACATTAGGGGTATCCCTGCCAAAGGCATGAATATCGATATTGAAAATGGTTTTGAACCACATTTTGAGATTTCAAGAGGTAAGGGTGATGTTGTAAAGAATTTGAAGAAAGTGGCTTCTCAAGTTGATGAAATAATTTTAGCAATGGACCCAGACAGAGAGGGTGAAGGGATTGCTTGGCATATTTACGATGTGCTTCCAAAGAGAGATCAGAAAAAATGTACAAGAGTCACTTTTACAGAATTAAAGCCAAGAGCCGTTTTAGCGGCTTTGGAGAATAAAAGATCAATTAATGATAATCTTGTAAATGCTCAAAAGGCAAGGCAAGTTTTGGACAGGTTAATTGGTTACACTATTTCGCCTCTTTTATGGACTAAGGTTGCGTCTAAAACTTCAGCAGGAAGAGTTCAGTCAATCGCATTGAAAATTGTAGCAGAAAGAGAAAAAGAAATCAGTGCGTTCAAGCCAACTGATTTTTGGTATGTTGATGCTGACTTAAAAGCCAAGAAGGGTTCCTTTAAGGCTCGCGTCATAACTAAAGACAAGGATAATAAATATTTGGACCAAAAGTTAGTTGAAAAAGAGTATAAAGCTCTAGAGAAAGCATCATACATGGTAGATAAGGTGGACAAGAAGTCAAAGAATGTATCTGCGAAACATCCATTTGATACTTCGTCTCTTCAAACAACAGCATCCACATTATTTAATTGGCCAATCAAGAAGACAGCTCAAATCTCACAAAAGCTATATGAACAGGGGTTTTGTACATATATTCGTACTGATTCGTACAATATAGCTTCAGAGGCCATTGAAGAAGTTAGAAACCTAATTACTTCAGATTATGGTGATACTTATCTACCTGCTAAGTCTAACTTTTACAAAAAGAAGGCTAAAGCAGCCACTCAGGAAGCTCATGAATGTATTCGACCAACAGATTGTAGTTTTACTGGAAGTGGTCTAAATTCAGACGAGTCGAGATTATATAATCTTATAAGAGATAGGTTTATCGCATGTCAGATGAAACCAATGGTTGTGGATACCGTAACTTATACTGTTGGCGCTAGTACTAAACATAAATTGATAGCTAAAGGTCAGGCTGTTCGTTTTGACGGATGGTCAAAAGTATATACCCACACTTCTACAAGAGATGTCGTTTTACCATCTGTAGTTGAGAGCGAATCTCTTGATTTAAATGAGCTTATTAAGATTAAGGGTACTACTAAACCACCACCTAGATATAATGAAGGTTCATTGGTTAAGAAGATGGAGGATGAAGGTGTTGGAAGACCCTCTACATATCCCTCAATCATGGAAAACATCCAGAAACGAGAATATGTAAAGAAAAAAGATAAAAAAGGTACATTAGAAGCCACAGAGTTAGGCATTAGGGTTTCCGACTATCTAGATGGACAATTTAACGACTTTATTATGGATTTAAGGTATACAGCTTTGTTAGAAAATAATTTAGACGTAATTGAGGATGGAAGTCGATCATACATAGATGTCGTAAAAGACACTTATGACATAATGATGAAGAAGGTTGGAGAAGCCAAAGGAAAAGGGGCAAAGGTTGTTGGTTCTACTAAATGTACTGTTTGTAAACAAGGTAATGTTGTTGAAAAAGGTGGGAGATATGGAGTTTTTTATGCATGTGATCGATATCCAGAATGTAAGAGCATTTTTAATTTAGGAGAGGGAAACAAGTTGCTGCTTAAGGTTGCTAAGAAAATTGATAAAAGTAAGAAGTGTCCTTCTTGCAAGAAGGCAGGTAGGGAAGGTTATTTACAAAAAAGAAATAATAAAAAAGACAACTCCTTCTTTTACGGCTGCAATAAGTATCCTAAGTGTAAACACACAGAATCAGCTGATGTAGATGAGGTAAAAAAATAAGGTAGAGATATGGCTCTTAAGGCTGGTTTTATAGGCTTATGTGGAATTGATGGTCTGAAAGTTAGGGTGACCAGCTTCAATGTAAATGTGAAGCAAGAAGTTCAATTTTATGATCATATTATTGGCTTAAGGGATAGTATACCTTCTGGCCTTTTACCAAAAAGAGATGATGGTTCTTTAAATGAACAGAGAACATTTTGGAGGCCAGGGGTTAAGATATGTTCTGGATCTATCTCTTTTCCAGCCACAGTAGCGAATCTTGACAAAACTTTTGATTTAGTAAAGCGAGGCGATGATTTTACTTTAACATTTAGCTACTCTTGCGATGATGTTCAGAGAACTTTTAAATACTGTAAAATCAACTCTTTTGTTTTAACTGCTGTTGCGGGAGAGATGCCCTCTATACAAATTGATATCATGGGAAGAAGTATGAAGGAGTCCACAGGAAGCCATTTATGGAATGGCAGTCAAAAACTTCTAACGTGGGATGAAATTGATATCACCTCTATTAGCAGAAATCCTGTTCAAATGTTTACTTTGACTGTAAAGAATAACTGTTTACCAATATACACAGCAGGAGATAATGATTCAGCTGAGTTGTTTCCTAGAAAGATAAGAGTAGGAATGCAACACGTTGATGGAATTATTGTTTACTATATTAAGGGAAAGTCTTACGAAGATTTAGATAAAAATACAGGTAGCGAAAGTATGAAGATTAAAGCTACAGATAGTTGTGAATCTAAGACTTTTAATGAAACATTGTGCGTTGTTTATAAGCCAATAGAGAGAGCTTCTAATATAGGTGCTTTATTACACACATTGCCTTTCGTTGGAGTTGGAAAGGCTTTAGGGAGTTAATAATGATAGTTGGGATATTGAAGGAAAATTCAGATAAAATTGAAGAGTATGTGGACAAAGGGTACACAATTGTCTATATTGATGATCATGTTAGGAAAGTTGGAGAGTCTTTATTAAAGAAAGAGTTAAGTGAAGACGAAGTCATAGAGATTAGGGATAGAGGCAGCAAGGTTAGCTCTAGGTATTGGGTGAATTTAGCTTTGATGTCAGTTCGAGAGTCCAGCAGGAATAATTTTAAAGTAGCTGTGGTAGATTTGCAAGAGGAAGATAATAAGAGTATTTTTTCTAAGATCGTTTAGGGCCTGATAAAAATAAATTATTCAATATGGGTTGATATGGGTTGCTTTTTTCGAATCCTGTTCTATATTAATGTAAAGATTTCCTTTCATTATTTTGTTTGTAGATCTTTTTGTGTGGTATAATATTAATGTAAGAAAGGAATTTCGGTTTATGAGCAAAAAATCTTTATATTTAAAATATCGTCCCAAAAATTTAGACGACTTAGTTGGTCAAAACAATTTTGTGTCTACAATTAGGCAAGCTTCAAAATATAAGAAATTCGCCCATTCATATTTACTTTGCGGAACCAAAGGTTGTGGTAAAACGTCATCTGCTAGAATCATAGCAAATCTTTTAAACTGTGTAGATGTTAAAGATGGGAAGGTGTGTGGAGATTGTCCAGCATGTAATAAAATTCCAACTGGAGCTTCAATGGATGTTGTTGAACTTGATGGAGCAAAGCAAAGAAAGGTTGAAGACATAAACAATTTACTTGAGAGTGCGACTTGGAGTCCTCAAGAATTGAAGAAAAAGGTTTTCACTATTGATGAAGCTCATCAACTATCTTCTACTGCGATATCTTCACTACTAAAGATTGTAGAAGAGCCTCCAGAGTATTTAACTTTTATATTCTGTACAACAGAGCCTGATAAAATTCCTGATACTATTTTGTCAAGGTCACAAAGACATGTATTTCATAAGATTTCCTCTAAGGAAATAGCAGCACGTCTAAGGTATATTTGTACAGAGGAAGGGATTTTAAGTGATGATGAGTCTCTTTACTCCATTGCAAAAATGGGAAGAGGGAGTATGAGGGATGCAATCGGTTATCTAGAGCAAATAGACACAGTGGTTGGTGAAGAGGAGATAACTGAAGATTTAGTTTATAAATATTTTGGCATAGCGGATCGAAAAGGTGTATATGACCTTATTTATTCGATGTTAAAAAGTGATTTTTCAATGGTCATGGAACAATGTAATGACATGATTGTTGGATCTGTGGACATTAGAGGTCTTTTATATGAGATCTCTGAGGTTTTTAGAGGAATTTTGATGATTAAGACTCAGGGAGAGAAAACTAGATTAGTTGACCTTCCAGATCATGAGATTCAAAAAATAGTTAAATTGAGTAAAGGGATTAACCTTTCCCAGCTTAACGCTCTTTCTAAAGAGTTTTCTACGATTGAGAAAGAATTAAAATATAGCATAAACAAAAGATTGGTTTTGGAATCAACTCTAGTTCGTTGCACAGCAAGGTTTTTACAAAAAAATAAATAACATCGATATTTTCAAGACCTTCATATATTGAAGGTAATAATGGAGTTTGTAAGTAGTTTAAAAGATAGTACAGAAAAGGTGGAAGCAGAGCCTAAAAAAGAAAAAAGTGTTGAAGATATTCTTTTTAAGATTCCTCTGGTTGACTCACCTTTAGTTGGCACACCAAAAGAAGTTCAAAATGAGCTAGATCAAATTGTATTAGAAATACAAGGAGACCCAGGTTCAGGAGACAGTGATTATAAATACGAAAGAATATTGCTTTACATGCACGGCTATTTGCTGAATGTTGTTTTAAAGCAGTTTCCCTATATAAGGGGAATGGATCATTCCGACACTTATCAAGAAGCTTTGATCGCTTTAAGGTTTAAGGCGATCCCTAACTTAAAGACAGGTA
>Ga0208299_1002486_pt1 | contig 12403 bp, 16 predicted proteins | sample 15_taG_FD_184089 | JGI IMG/M metagenome (GOLD analysis project Ga0208299, IMG submission 184089) | Marine viral communities from the Subarctic Pacific Ocean - 15_ETSP_OMZ_AT15312 metaG (SPAdes) (version 2) | ecosystem: Environmental > Aquatic > Marine > Oceanic | place: Pacific Ocean | collected...
GGGTCCGTCGAGCAGGAGGAACTCCTCCCAGGTGTATTTAACTCTCAGGTTATCGGCATAACAGTCGCAGGTCTCGGCGTGTTTGTTTTTATTAACGTCCGGCCTTTGTTGAGACAGGGAAGTAAAGCACATAAACCAGACCTCTCGGATTTTCTGGGTTTCATAGGTTCCCTTGTATTGGGCAAGTAGTAAGACTGGAACAAAGAGAAATAGAACAAGTATTGCTTTATTCATGAATACCTCCGTATTTAAAAGATTACAGGCCCACCCATAGGTCAGTGTAGGCCAGATGTATTTCTTCTCTTGTTGGCGATTCTGAGCATGATCTGATACAAACCTGGACCTCACCTTGGCCCTCGATCCCTTCCTTCTTAGATTCAAGTATCCTAATCAGGTTGTCATTGAAGAAGGCTAATCCTTCAAGAGAATCGATGAGGACCTTGTTGCAGTTATCAAGATCCCTTGTGGCCGTCCGCTTGTCGGTCGGGTACGTCACCCGCATGGCAACGGAGACTGGACCTTGGATCATACGGATCTTTTCCACTAAGCAGATGCCTTGAACACGGGCCTTGTATTCTTTGGCCTTCTTCGAGACAAAGATCCGGTTGTTTCCGACCCGCCAGTACTGATTAGCAGACGGAGGCCAGGGGAGGGCGAGTCTGATCATGTCAGGATATCGATTGGACGAGTTGTTCCTCTTCCCGAGGATTGGGGTTCTGCTGAACTGTACTGATAAGACCTTTGAGGATGGTTTCTGGATCGCCTTTGATCCTGAGAGGATTGAAGTTCGGATTCCGGTCGGCCTGAGTCCGGAGTCGTTTGGAGTCCGCCACCCTTTCGTTCCGGAGACGTTTCTGGATGTCGGGATCCTCCATGATCTTTCCTTTGAGGGTATTCAGTCGATCCTTCTGAGACTCGGTGATCTTGGATCGAGGCGAGGGTTCCGGCAGGGCCCTGGTCGGATCCCATCGGTCCCGGGTGAACCGGACGTTCCCTCGGATGTCGGCGGGCTTGGGCCAGTAAGTTTTGGCCTGGATGTGTTCCAGGAAGGCTTTCCGAATCTGATCGGGTGTGAGCCCATTCAAGGCAATCCCCCAGGCTTGAAGGTCCCGTTCGGTGACTTTTCCCATCTCCTTGACGTGGTTCTGATAGCTTGTTTCGCAGAGCCTCAAGCACTCGGCTAAAGCGTTTGTGGTTACGTCCATCCTGGACCTCTTTGGGTTTAAGGGTTAGGGTTTGAGTTTCCAGTTTTTCAAGGGATGTGATGCTCACTTTCCCTTCCTCGCATAGTACTCGGCCTTGGCGGTATCGATCTCCTCCTGGGTCGGCGGTCTAACGGCCCGTTTTGAATTGACATCCATCTGGATAACGTCCTGTTTGCTTAAAGTGACTGAGGAGGGGGCCCCGAATCCGAACCCGTCGAGTGCCCGGAGAGGACTTCCGGCACTTTTAGGTTCGACCGCCGATCAAGGACGGTATCGAGGAACCCGGTCTCATCTTTGGATCGGACCCAGGCAGATCCTCGTTTCCTGTTCTGGAAATCCCGGTAGTGGACACCCTGCCATCCTGATCCAATCGCATGGTTGATCGCCTGAACGATGTCAGTCCCCTTCCGGTACTCCGTGAAGGCAGAATTCAGAAAAGCCTTTAGGCCAACCTTCCCCTTGTAAGACTTGGAGGCAGGACCTTCGACCTGTTTGTACTCGAGCCAGTCGTCGAGGGCCTCGGTGAACCCCTCGAGGTTCTGGAGTTCGATAGGGATATGAACCGTTTTAAGAAGTTCGGACGGTTTCATCTTTTTCGAGGGCATATCTTCCTTTAAGGATTTACTTTTATATATATAGGACAATAGGTGTCGGTCATCGCCACCTATAGGGTGTCGGTCATCGACACCTATTTCAGAGTTGAACTGGCCGACCAGTTTCGGCGGTTTATCCAGGAGGATATACCCGACCCGTCGACCCTCTTTGACCTTCTTGAGGAAACCTTTTTCCTCGAGGGTACGGGATACTCGTGACACCTTCTTGACGTCAGACCAGTGGAGTTGATAGGCAAGGATCTCCGCCTTGGCGAAGACTGGTTCCCCGTCGGCCTTCTGTGCCTTCTCATAGGCTTTGAGAAGGGTAAAAAGCCGGAGGGATAAGACATCCATATCTTGATCGAGGAACCAGAAATCAACCTCCATGTCGATTTTTAAATACATTTTAATATTTCAAGGCTGACGGCCACCTTCCGCCGTCGGAAGTTTATCGATTACGTTGTCGGTTACCATCTACAGGCCTGGGAAAAGGTAAGACCCAGGGAAGACGCCTAAGAGCAAACGTCCTCGTGTCCCCTGATTGGGTTTGGACCATCAGCCCGTCATTCAGTGCATCTTCGGAGGCCATTCTTCTCGCCTGAGTCGGATCTCGTGTATCTCCTCCCGGTCCACCCATCGTTTTATTTTCCAGGCGACGTACAGAACGCCAAAGGTGACTGAGAGCAGGTAGACGTAAATCAAAATCTGGAGGACTGTCATCACAAAATCTCCTAGACAGATGCACCCTGTCATGTCACATGGAATCGTCTTGCAGTTCCTCAGTGGCCCTCAGACCATCCCGGTGACTTTTAATCTCATTCTCTAAAATCGTCAGGTCCCTCTTGTTGAACGTGTTTATAGCCTCGATCCACCTATTCGATAGCCACTTATTAACATCCTCGGACCCTGTGAGTGCCTTCACCTCGTTTAAGGCCTCCTGACGGTTCTTCCATCCAGGCTTAGACTTTCCTTCCGTCTCCGTCGTTTCTGAGGCCTTTCCAGGGCCGTCCATCTCCTGACCTTCGGCATCCATAGGATCCAGTTTGTTATCCGCTTTCGAGTAGACGTCGAGCCCGAGTCCATGCATAGCAATTGCTTTAACCAGGCATCGTTGGATGGTTGCATTGATATCAAAGAGGTTGGCCCCGTTCCCATAAGGTTGAGGTTGGATTGCATTATTTTTGTGATCCATCACGAATAAGTTAGCGTGTTTCGGAGGGGTTTCATCGTCACCCAGATCGACTGTGACTTCACACATATATCCCTCGGGTGTGACAGCATAGGGGACACTCATGTTTTCCATCCAGATCGGCCCATTCTGTTCTGTGAAGACCACCAGAGGCCAGTTCCGTTGGGTGTTTTTGGATTTCGGATAGAACTTCAGAAGGAGGTTCCAGGCATGAGGCCAGGCCAGGTAATCGAGCCGTCCCTTCTTTCCAAGGAATGGTGTGACATCCACGGTTCTTAAAAATTCAAATGAGTTAGGCATATTTGTTTCCGATTGAGATTAATTTAAGGCCCAGTCAGGCATCGACACCGACTGGATAAGTCGAGAAAATCCGAATTTGGCATCCTCGGGTTTGTACTCCTGGAGATCGGTCAGGGCACTCGTGTACTGAGTTCGTCCGACGTCCAGGTCATCATTAATTATCGTGTAGATCCCGACCTGGTACGGCGGAGTTTTGTGGACAAGCACATAGATGTAGTCAACGTCCTGACCATGATACTTGGCACAGTCGATATAGAAGGACGCCCGGCGGTGATACCCGCCTTGACCACACGCCCGAACGAATCCTTGACGGGTGGCGTCCTTTGCGGTTTTCAGATCCATCCAGTACTTCCCATTGACCCAGTCAGGCCGGGCCTTCAGTTTGGATCCATCCTTCTCCCAGAAATACGAGACTTCAGGTCGTCCCTTTTCCATGATCTTCTGGACGTGGGGATGGGCCAGCACGGATTTCGACATCGCCAGGGCATGGTCGTACTGTTTCTGATCGATGACGATCAGATTCTCATCGAAGGCCCTCTTCTCGAGTTCCGCCTTCAGTTCCTTATTCTTTTTAAACTGATAGTTCAGTTTTGGGATCATAATATACTGTTTCCCAAAATTGTGAGGCTCTAAGACGAGGGTGTGAGTGAGAGTCCCCAACTGCATATCCGGAGTGGCCTTTTTGGGATTACCGGATTGATGAATCAGGGCAGGGACACCATGTGTGTGGACTGTTTCCAGGGATCCAGCCGAGATCCTCGGGTCGGCGTGATACTCAGACGACGGAAGATCGTCGAATTTTTCTTGTTGAGCTTTGCTTTTTTTCATTTCTCTGATACCTTTATTTTTCCGATTGAGGTTGGGGCCAGGTTTAAATCTCCAATGAAGGAGACCCGGCCCTGCTTCTTCAAGCCTGTTTCAGCATCCAGCCGAAACGCCGTCTCCAGTTCCCCAGGACTTCAGCTTGAGCTTTCCGATTTCGATCCTTCCTGGCTCGATTCACTATCCTGCTTATTATTGGGTTTTCCATAAGTCACTCCGAGGCGAGTAAAGATTTCACCGTTGAAGATTTTGAAGGATCCGGGAGACAACCCGGCGAGGGCCAAAGGGACCCACGATTTCAGTTCTTCCTCTGACGATCCATTGGTTTCCCATTTTTGAATCGACGTATAATGAAGGCCGAAACAGTCGGCCAGATCATCACGGGTTAGGCCGAGTAGTTCCCGGGCGTGCTTTAGTTGTTCTCCAGTCATTTTTAAAATGGGATGTCGTTTTTGGGTTTAGGCTCAGGATCGGCCACAGGGGACGAACCCTGTTCCTTCAACCTCATGATTTTAAAATCGGGATGTTTCTCCTCCTCCTTGTAGTTATTTACAAGGGCAGTGTAGTAAACACCCTCCTGCATCGGCTCATCGAGCCTAATACTCAATTTGAAGTCACCCGCCTGGGTTTCTCCCTTCCAGATTGCCCCGATCGAGGACTTCTGTTCTTCAGGCATTCGCCTTCCTTTCCGCAATGATTTTGGTCACTGCCAGATAAATTTGGTCGTTCAACTTTGGGCTCAAGACCCGTGACACGACCGTAGGATCGAGGTTCGCCTTCTTGGCGATCTCGACTTGAGAAATTCGATATTTTCTAATTAATTCAAGCATTTGAAACTTTCCGCTTGTCAAGATTTTCGTATTCATTCTAAAGTAAAGTTGTCATGAATGTTTGACAAGTATGACGATCTGTTTAATATTGTCAAACTTATATTTTCAAAACCGAAAACAGAGAGGCGGATTATGCAAGCACAAAAAGGCGTCGAAGGCAGTTGGAAGAGGGCCTCCCAACTAACCTTCCTCAAAGGATGTGGCTCACAATGGGGGGGGATATGAAATTGGCTAGACCTCCAAACGTCTGCCGATGCGGACGTTGTAAATGTTGTAAGTGCAGACAGTACTTAAAAAGAAAGTCCAGGATTCATCTCCGACAAGGAGTATTCAGTCTCTTAATGTATGAGCATTCCTGGGTATTCAAACACCCCCCACCTGATAGGATCTATGGATCGAAGAAAAGAGGATCCGGACGTTACGGCCCGCCTCCAAGAGGAATGCCGTAACCGAGGATGGAACCAGGCGAAACTGATGAACGAAATTGGCATCAGCCGATCCTTCGTATCTCAGTTGTGGAATGGGTCTGTCCCTTTGGGGACCAACACCCTCCGCAAACTTGCCTTAAAGGGGTTCGACCTGAACTGGCTGATCACAGGGAAACCCGTTGTTCCAGAAGAAGTGTTCGAGGAGATGAAACTCCTTAAATTTTATATACATAAACTAGAAAGCCTCGTGACGATGAAAGGTAGTGAAGATGACGAAAGTAGAGAGAAAAGAGGCCCAGGCGTTGATCAAAAAGATCAACGTCTTAGTTCATGAGATCGAGAAAGCCCTTGTCGGTCAGGGACGGCCACTGGGTTTTCAGAGACTACACAACCAAACCTGCAAAGCTGATCCGGCTTTGCCCGGAGGAGGAGGGGGACTGGAAGTCAACCCACTCCGGAAGACGGCGTCGGACTGAAAATGAACGACTCCTATTTCTCCAGAAACTTGCCGATGAAAAGCGTCAGGAAATCCGTGATCGGTCAAAGGTCCGGATCGAGACCCTTTTCCAGGATTGGCTGGACCAGGCTCGGGCATCACGTTCCGCCCGTACCGTCCAATCCTATGAGACGACGGCCCGGTATTATCTGGGGTCTGTTGGTGATCATCCTGGGGATCAGTATGATGGACGTAGGCAGAAGATATTTGTCGATGCCCTAAGATCCCGGGGGTTGGCTGATCATTCGATACAGGCCCATCTGAGGCAATTGAAGGCGTGTTTCAATCATGCGGAACAAGCCAGGCTGATAGGACGGGCCCCGGTAGTGGAGACTTTGAGAATAGCTGATCGTGAAATCAAAGCCTTCACTGACTCCGACCTGGATCGGATCGGACGCCACCTGGAGAACAGGCTCAAGATAGGCCCCCCGTTTCGACGGCGGTTCTATCTCAATCATTTTCGGGCTCACACGATGCTAGTGTGGACGGGAATGCGAGCCGGAGAACTTTGTCACCTCTTAATCAGGGATATCAACCTGGAGGATCGATTGATTACGATTGTACCTGACGGCCCGGACTGGGCCCCTAAAAGTCGGCGGGTGGATCGGATTCCCGTGTCAATCAAACTCAAGGCATTCCTGATACGAGATATCAATGAACGTCCGGTCGGTGACGTGTATTACCTGGATGGCGGGGATGGATCCCCGGCGTATCCCAAGAGGGACCAACTGACCCAGGCTTTTAAGCGTCTCCTGACCCGTGTCGGGATCAATAACATCAAGCCTGTCCACGGTTATCGGGCAAGCCTGGCGACCCGATTGATCAAGGCGGGAATTGGAATCGTGGAGGTTCAGAAAATAATGCGACATCAACAAATCCAAACGACGAGGCAATATGTCGACTCAATCCACTTGGATTTACATAAGGCGGTTGATGTTTTGTAAATCAATTATGCTCAGACAAGGCATGAACTTAGGGGGACTCTACAAAACATATGATTTTCCATGTGAAAATCTGGTAGAGCATCTGACTTTTAATCAGGTGGTCCTGGGTTCGAGCCCCAGCCGACCCACCAAAACCCCTTTGGAATCAGGGGTTTAGTCGTTTCCCGGGGAAACGCCATTCCCCGGTTTTACTTGTTTTTTGTATGTCAATTATGCTCGGACGAGCATCAGAATTGTTCTTGATCCGGGGCACTCAGAAGTCCGGCCATCCCTACGCCCATCAATGGAAGTTTGTTTTTAACGACTAGGTCAAGGACCTCATCCTTTGACAAACCAAGGGCCTGGGCCGTGACATCGATCCGTTCATCAAGCAGGCGGGGGATTGATTTGGGGGCACTCGCCAAGTTAGTATTTGACCCGGAAGAGAACCAGGCCAAGGACTGAGCCTCGGCGGGAGTAACGCCTAACTTCTCTCCTACTCTTTCATACAAGTCATGCATGGTCCCGTACTCGACTTGCTCCTTCACGCCCTTTTTTGCCTTCGTCTGTAGACCGTCATTAATTTTTCCCATATTCCCGGACTGAGACATCCACTCGGTCGGGTTCTCTAAATAATCATCATACGCTTGTTTTGTTTTAAACCAACCTTTGGGTAGACTTCCCGGGTTGAGGTCGTTCATGGCGACCAAGGCCCCTCGGATCGCATGGGTATCGGCGGTGACACTAAGGAGGTTCCCCTGGGCCCCACTCTTGAAATGAGTTGGTTTCGGGTTATTCTTCATCTTATCGACCTGGTCGACAAAATCCCGATAAAGGTTCCGATGCATATCCATCATCGGATACCCCTTCTCGGATATCCCTCCGGATCCGGGCCCTTCGATTGAACTCAGTTCCTTTCCCCGGCCCTCCTTACTCCTTAAAAGCATAGCATTCCGCATATTGAATTCGGTATTGGTCCTGGGACTGGTTGCCCCATATCCTTCTCCAAACTCTCTCAGAAAATCCAATATTTCTTCCCGTTTGTGCCCCTTTTTAATAAGACCTTCGTAGACTGGTCCCATGTTGTAAAAGTATTGAGTCTCTGTCCCCATTGCCGGACGGGATTTATTAGCAATCACTTCGGCAATCTCATCCATATTATCCTCGATGGGTTTCATCCTTTCACCGAGTGGGAACTTTTCACCTGGTGGAACTCGTGGAGTGCCAGGGAGTCTTTTTTGTTCGAGGAGACCCGAGGTCCGTTCATAGGCCTCCGGGGTCAGTTCAAATATTGGATTCTCACCGGAAGGCTGAATCCGATCCGGGGGTTTTAAATCCATCTGTTTCGCCCGTGCCTCGATCACGTCCTGGGCGGTGGCGAGTGGCCCTGGGTTTAAACCCTCCTTGGCGAGTTTCATCGCCTCGTCATTTGAGAGAAGACGGTTCACCTTCATAGATCCGCCGATCATCCACTCACCGCCCTGGTTTGTAGGTCGTTTGAACCTGTAAAACCCCTCCTCTGGGACTTCATCTCTTAAATCCTTCAGTCCTCGTTCTTCGAGAATCGACTGCCAGTTCTTATCGGCGGGGATCTCGACTTCAGCCCAGACCCGATCTGGGGGCATCTCTCCAGTTTTCTTCATTAAATGAGGGGCCGTTGGGAGTGCCCCGACGTGCCAACCAGGTCGATCAGCAAATCCTTTGGTCGGGAGATTTTCTGCATCGATCCACTCCCCAACTTTTGTGGGTTTATCCTTCCCTATAAAAAGAGGGAAAATTTCGTCAGGGTGTGTCTTTTTGGTCCTGAACAACTTATAGGCTTTTTGAGTCTTCTTGGGTTTTTCTGCTTTCCTAGCATTCTTTATTGACCGTGCAACATCGATAGGACTGGTCGCGATCTCTCCGGCGATTCCCAATAAAGGGATGGACGGAAGTACTGCATCAGTCGCCTCCAGGCCAGACCAGATACCCGAGGCTAGGGCCCCCGGATAGTCCCCAGACTTCGCCTGACTGACCGCATTATCAAACTCCTCTCCGGCACGTCCCGCCGACCGATAAGGGCCTTGGACGGGAGTCATATCCTTTGCCAGATCAAGGAGGCCTTGTTGGACTTGAGGCCCGACATCCGGAAGGGTCGTGTCCCAGGTGTTTTGTCCAAACCAGGATCGGACATCATCCCAGAGAGTAGGCTTTGTGCCTTGAGTCAAGACAGATCGGTGTTTGTCGTATGTAGTCATAATAATTTAGTCCAAATCTATATTTAATAACCCAGCCCCTATAACAGGGGACATAAACATTAATTCAGGAAATTTATTAAACAGTGCTTTCCGTTCACCTTCACTTCCGTACTGTAGTATTTTACGGACACCAGAATTCTTTAAAATATCTTTGATGTTTTTCGGCGTATCTTTCGGGATAATTGCCCCTTCAAATTCTGACAACTCCACCCCTCTTCTAGGTTTTATCTCAAAATATTCGGTAGACATACTTTTCAGGTTCCCCCGTAACTCTGTCGCTTGATCTTTAAGTGGCTGGGGAATTTCATGAGGAAACCAATCTTTTGAAGATTTGCCAGATACTAAATCTTGGACAATTTCATCAACCGTATTCATCGAACTGTTTTGGTAACCTGGCGTATTTTCTAAAAATTCACTTACACTTTTATTTAAGTTTAAGAAGTCTTCTTGGACCCGGGTTTTTTCAATATTAAAATTTTCAGAACTAACAATTCTATCCCTTGATTTTTTTACCTGGTCCAAGGTTTTAAATTTAGGAGTGACAAGAGAACGTAAGTTTCCCATTGACCCTTTTAAGTCTACCCCGACAAGGTCGCCAGCTTTACCCCCTCCCTGTTTCGACCTCATCTCTTTTAAAACATTCTCAAGGGTGGCCGGGGCATCTCTTCTATTGCCTATATTGGTAAACCCCCTGAAGAAAGTTTCAGAATACCCCCCTCCTTTTTTTTGAATTTTATTTTTTTGGTTCTCTATCCATTTCCCATAATCTTCATATCCGACATTATCCTGAAGGTCATAAAATTTATTTCTGAGATTCCTTTCGTACTCCTGGACGTCTTCGTATTTTTTTGACTTAGGACCACTTATTTTTATACCCTTGGATTTTAAATATGCGGACGTCAATATTGAATTTCCGTAGGTGTTTTCCCCGGTAAATATTGACTCTACTAAATCACTGGCGGTGTACTTATCATCAACATTAAATAATTTTTGGGCTATCTGAACAGAGTCGTCATCTGGGACTACGTCATATTTTGGCTGACGTATTGTGTAGGCGTCAGAGGCATAGACTGGGTTTTTTGCCGAGGGTTTGGCTAACTCAGGCCCTCCTAGCAAGCTGATTGGGCCATAACTTGTGTTTGGGTCAGAGACTTTAGTGACGGCCATCGATGGCATGGGCAAGCCTCTCATCCTTTCGGCCCTTTCTAACGCCCCGGGATTAATATTGTGTTGGACAATAATTGGGTCGTCAATCACCTTATTTAAAGCCTTACTCCCCGCTTTTAACAGGGGTTGCCCAATCTTTTTTATTAGACTTCTTTTGGATGGGCGGACGCCACCAAGGCCACCACTTCCCCCGCTTGTCGGATTAATTTCTGATCCGGCTGAAAGGGTCTCTGGGTTTAGAGGGTCACCAAGAAAGGCCATGAGTGTACCTGATAGTAAACCAGGCAAGTTCTTTACTGCATAGTCAGTGAAATCGAAAAGATTCCTATCGTATGCATCAGCGTAGTATTTTCTTTTGGGTTGGGGATAACTCATTTCAAACCAGGCATCAGTCTAACAGGCTCATAGGATAGATACTGGTGAGGGCCGACGGGAGTCCGCCCTGGGTCAAGAGACCTTGTTTCATCAACCTCTGGTTCTCTCGCCTGATCAGGTCTACTTCTTCAAGGACCTTCTTCTGCTCGGCGGGGTTTGGAGTCCATAGCTTTTTACCACCAGACTCCGCCTCCTGGACCATCCTCTTTTGCCCCAGTTCGCCGAGACCCATATTGGTCATCTGACGTCTCAGGTTTGCTAAGACGGAGGGGTTGTTTCCTCCTACATTTGATGCAACCTCCGGGAGGATCTTCTGACCTACTCGGAATTCCTGTTCATTGGAAGAGGTCTGGGATCCCTGGAAGATTTTATTGTGGGTTGCCCCGATATCCATCTCCATCCTCATCCGGGTGATGAAGTCAGATATAGGTTCTCCATCAGGGAACACCGCCTCCAGGATCTTCCGGGAGTTAGGACTGGCAAACTGACCAGGTTGTGGGATTGAGTACCCTTCAAGGGTCGGCATCTTGTTGTCAATCTTGTTCATAAACCCTGACACCATCCCTAACTTGACTGCCTCCTTCTCGGCATTTGACATATTCTTGAACTCGAAGGTCACATCGTCGGCCTTGACGTTACTTGAACCCCACTTGATCCCCTTCTGGTAGGCCCGGTCGTAGTCCATCTCGTCGTGCCAATAGGACCGTGCCTGGGCATACGGAGACAACCCTGCCGGGTTTATGGCCCGGAGTTGGTCGTCAACATCGTCCAGGAGGGCCTGGCGGATCGAAGTCACCCGTCTGACTGCATCATCAGACATAGTGTTTGACCGTTGGCCCACTTGCCCGACGTTTTTTATTCCACGCTGAAGGTAGTCAAACTGTTGGACCGTCATCTTCTCGAGTTCGAGGAGATTATCAGGAAGGACAAACCCATCATCGAGGGCGTCTTTCTTAGCCTGTTTAAATGCGGACTGCATGGTCGGCCTCTTAAAAAGGTCAACCATATTAGGGGTGACATCGATGTACTGAGAACCAACCTTGACCTGGTTGCCCATGTCGTCGGTGACGTATTTTGTGTAGGCCTTGTCGTAGTGTTTCGGGGCCTCCCGTTGCCTATTCTTCTTCAACTTTGCAAGGAACTCGTTGGGGTTCTGACGGATCCCCATGAGGTCCTGGATCATGTTCCCCATCCTCTCGCCCATGCCAGGGCCTTGAAAGAACCTATTTTGTTGGGTCGGTCGTAGAGGGTTTGCCCCTTCTCCAGTGATCCGTTCCTCAGAAAAGGCCCGACTCTCACTGGCAGTCTGCGAGGGGGTCCTAGAGTAACGTCCGGCCAGGTCCCGTGTTTGTGGTCCAGTCATTAATTTGTCAGCCAGAACCATCTTATCATCGTATCCGAGACGCCCGGCCTCACTCATGCTTTCCTGAACTGGTTCTAAGGATCCCCCGACGTCCCGTTCCAGGCGGTCAGATATCTCTGAGAGGGCGGATCGTTCTGGTCCTGACTTGTCTGCAATTTTTCCAGACGGAGGCGGAGGCGGTAGATTGTTCATATCCTGACGGTGCTTCCTTGCATCGAGCCAGTTTCCGACTTTCATACTGCCCCAGTCGAGCCCCTTCTTTCCACCACTGATCAAGGCATCCCCGGCAGGGCCTAATGCAAACCCCGCCCCTATAGGAATCTGGAAACGAGGGGATCCAAGGACCGTTTCATTATCAGACCTCTTAGGGTAGACGCCACGATCCTCCAGACCCTTCACTGAGGCGATGGTGGAAGGAATCCCGGTGGTTCCTGCAAGTAGGGAGGACCGTCCAATATTTCTTAACGGTTGCCCG
>Ga0208299_1002487_pt1 | contig 12402 bp, 10 predicted proteins | sample 15_taG_FD_184089 | JGI IMG/M metagenome (GOLD analysis project Ga0208299, IMG submission 184089) | Marine viral communities from the Subarctic Pacific Ocean - 15_ETSP_OMZ_AT15312 metaG (SPAdes) (version 2) | ecosystem: Environmental > Aquatic > Marine > Oceanic | place: Pacific Ocean | collected...
TGCCACCATGCATCGAGCCTAATTTAAGATTAAACTCATCAAAATCTTTTGGAGTTTCAAGACTTCCGTATTTATCAGGATAAAGTTCTGCCATCGCAGTTCTTATATCTGTAGCATCATACTCGTCATAACTACCAGTTTCTAATTCGTGACGAATATCATCTGCATGACTTGAAATATTGTCATACATTTCGTCATGGTCTAGGACTCTTCCGTTAAAACCAGCAATTTCATCTTGAGCAATAAGTGGGTCTCCACCCTCACGCTCATATTGGTAAACATTTAACAATTCATCTTCATCAGTTAATTCAATGGCATCAACATTACTCCCTTGAGTAAAGGTTTCTGTATTGAGAGTTTTGACTATTGAATCCTTTTCAAACCTTTTTGCTAGCTCTGTTTTTGTTACAGGTGTTTTATTCGTTTCCGCTTCCCGAAGAAACGCACCTATACCTGAATCATCCAACTCATTAGCAGTAACACCATTCTTTTTCAAATAACGCAGAACATCACCAGCCTGATTCTTTTCCATAGGCATATTAAGAATTGCCTCTTCCAGCTGGGAATACATACCAAATCCAGCTTCAGCATCTGCTTGAACAGCATTAACACCTCTTGTATTTTGAAAGGCGAATATTCTTTGATCAGAAATACCAAGCTGCTTTAACACTTTCCAGAACATTTCAGGGTCAGAATCAAGCATCCAATCTTTTGTGCCTTTAAGCATGTGCATTAAAGTGTGAACAGCAAAACCAATAGTAGCACCCTCAAGTAAATTCTTCGCTCTTTGCTCTAATTTTTCGTAAGCATCAGCATCTTCGCCTACTGGAGTGCCTAACCATTCTGTAAATGGTCCATGTAGTTTCCCTATTGGCAAACCTGCAACTGTTTTATCTTCGTCTAACATATTAATTAATGTAGCAAGGTTGCCTTCCTCTGGATCAAACATGGCATCGGCAATAGCACCTCTCCACATATCATCAAGGATTTTCATTTTTTTAGGTGCGTTCTTTAAATCTTTTGTTTTACTTATCTTACCTAAAGCTGTATACACACCTATAAATTGAGAAAGCCCATTAATCACCCCTTCTGTAGTAGAATCAGGATTGGATTCGAGTATTTTAGGAATCTGCCACCATTCTTCTTCTTTGAATTTTCTAGTGTTTGGCATCGCATTATTAATATCCCTAGCAAACTCTAAGACGTTATTAAATCCTTGTACAAGACCACTAGCAGCACCACGCAATATAGGATTCGATTCTTCTGTGTCTTTCAGGAAAACAGTAGCAAGTGGATATACTATTTTTTGCGCCCAGTCTGGAGCAGCGAGATACAGATTTGTAAAAGCCCCTCTATCCTTTTTCTCTATTCTTCTTCCGTTATAGTTAATATAATCAACATCTTCTTCACCGTATTTCCATGCTTTTTGAGGGTTATCTTTAATATATTGAATTTGCCATGCTTTGTTTTCCTCATCATCTTCAGTAGGAATATCAGAAAATGTAACTTCAGGAATACCAGAGCTATTAAAGTTGATCTCTTCGTCTTTAACAGGATTTTCAATTTGTTGTCTGGCTTTTTGAGACTCGGCATATCTGTGTCTAGCCTTCTCTGTCGAGAACTCATAGTTTTGTAGAGTGAACAATTTATCAGAATAATCAGCCACTACACTCTCATTAGTTGGAACAACAGGTATATTCTCTAGTCCAGCAACTTCTTCACTAACCATTGTAGTATTTTCCTCAATCACTGAATAACCTCTGGTATGTAAGGTTCAACAGGTTCTAAACCTTGTAACAATCTCATATAGTCATAGAGTTGTTTCATTAACTCAGACCCCTGTGATTCTGTTAGTAGTTTATTCTCTAGCTGCTCACCAATCTTGATTTCAGTCTGGATGGCATTACTTATTGTCATTGAACCATGCGTGCCGACAAAGTAAGTATTGAATCCTGTTTCAGAGTCATATACTGAGTTTTGATATGTTGAACCTGCCTTAGCTAAATCAACTTCTACTGGTTCAACTTCAACCTCAACTACTTCTCTCTCTACAGGCTTAGTAACTTCACTTTCATTTATTAACACTCCTTGATACCTATCAATGATTTCATTGTAAATATCCAAAGGTTTTTCACCTTCCAAAATCCTTTTATAGAACTCTTCTTGGGCATACCTGACAGCGTTTGCTTCACCTTCAGTATATGCGTCAGCATCTTTGGTAAGACCCATACGAATCATATTCATGCCTTGTTTAAATTCAAAGCTATTCGTTAATGCTTTTAGATCGCCAGAGCGCAACTTTCCAAGCATGTTTTGTACAGTAGTTGTATTTATTTGACCAGCAGCAGTTGCCTCTATTATTGCATCATAGATGTCAGTATCTTTACTCTGAGGGTCAAACAACATAAGGAGAATGTCATTAACAACTTCGGCATCTTCTGAGGCATACTTGTCACTTGTTAAGGCATACACCAAAGCATCATGCTGTTCATTGCTAATTTTGTCATTATCAAGCAGGTCCTGTATATCTTGAAGTACCAGAGGGTCATCTTTATCCATATTAGCTAGATTGAATAATGTTTCTGAGAAGTTATCATTGTGTTCAATCTCTAATGCCTCTAGTTCTTTTTTCAGGGCATAGTCATCATGTTTATTAACAGTGTTTTTATAATCAAGAAGTTCCTTCCATATTTCTTCTCTCTCTGTGTCTTTTATCTTAAAACCCTCTGGAAACATTGCAGCGATGTAGGGATTGTTTTTGATAAACTTATTGGGGTTTTCGTAAAACTTTTCGATGCTATCCCAACCCTCGTTATTTTCCATATCAATAGCAAGTTGAGCAGTTATAACACCACTAAGGAAACGAGTCTTTAATTCCGTTTCAAGTGTCAGAGCTTCTTCAGCACTTAAATCATGCTCTAAAACTAATTGATCAATTTTTGTCTCTAATACTTCATATTGGTTTTCTACCAACTCTAGTTGATCTTCAAATTCTTGGGGATTGGTTTCTAAATCTAAACTAGCCAGATTTGCCTTTCTAATCCAGTCCTCAGCTTGGTACACAGCATCTGCAATAACCTCGTGTATATTATTAAGTGCCTCAGTTTTCTGTACTTCCCTTTCTTGTGTTATGGTGTTCTGGTATGGAGTCTCAGCATACTGGTTCTTTTTGTTATTAACCATTGTCGTGAAGAGTTGTCGCATCCCTTCCGTTTCATCAAGAGTTTCATTCGCAAACCAAACCTCTGCTGCTGCGTTGGCAGCGTTCATATAACCCTCATGATCATTAATATGAACAAGACTTAATTCTCTAAAGGTTTTAAGAACTTCAGCCTCCATACTATTGACATAGGCTGTTGAAGCTCGTTCATTTCTTACTCTTTCATCCTCTATTCTTTGTCTTTCGTCATTTTCTTTTTGTCTTTGTTGTGAGGCAGCGTATTTCTCAGCAGCCAATAAGCGAGCAGCCTCTGCATCATTTTGTGACTTCTCGTATTTACTAGCAGTTAGCTCTAGTGCTGTCTGATATTTAGTATTAGCTGCTTGGGCAGCCTGAGCTGATTGGACCTGTGATAGTTGAGTATTTGCAAAACCACTAAGTTTAGCTGAAAAATCATCCATTGTAGTGGCCAATGTTTCCCATACTTTTGCTGATGACATATCAGCACTCTGGACTTGTCTAAGGGTGGTGCGCTTGTATTCTGGTAATGCCATTTAGTCTTCACTCATAGCGTATTAGCTAGCTTGCTTATAGAACTATAAGTATTAAGTTTGCCTGTGAGTAGAGAGTGTTTTGATTTAATACGACCCATGCGAATTGCTGCATCGGCTGAATTATTTAGAGTGCGTATTTGCCACCTTGTATTAATCAAGTCAGCTCCTTGGTCTAGCTCGAACATTTGATAAGACCTACTAGCGATTGTCGTGGGCGAACCTGAACCTGAATCAATACCAGATCCAGCCCAGTGCGCTCTTTGGGCAGCTCTAACCTTTCTTAGATTGATCAGCCTTTCCAACTCTCTGTCTTTGGCAGCACTCTTAGCACTCTCGGCTTGCTCTTTATAAGCCCTTGCTTGATCTTCCCCTGCTTGTGCATGCGCCCTAGCTGCCTGAGCCGAGGCTTTCCTGCCTGCACTTATTGATGCTATTGATGCAGCTACTCCAATTGCTTGCATTATCCTGTCACCTGTAATTCAAGCGTTAAGCCTAACAATGTCAAAGGCAATGGGTCAGTCTGTGTTACTGTTATCTGAGCTGTTCTTGAATATCCCAATATCGGAATAGTCTTGATACCTGTAAATTCATCTGGAGCTTTACCCAATATACCTACTCCAAAACCTCTCACTGGTAAAGGCTTACCATTAACTTTAACTCCACTAGATTCATGAAGTTGAGCTGATACTCTTGAAATACGCCTTTTCTTAACGCTGATTGGACCACTATCCAAAGTGATGTTGGAAGGCATTGTCTTAATTTCAGTATTATAGTTAAGGCCTACTTCAATATCTTCTGCTGTTCTTGTTAATGTGATCGAACCACCTGAAGGGGTAGCATTATCCATCACTGATGAGTCAGCACGAACACGACATTCTTCACCATTCAAATGTGCTAATCCAGCTACCGATGCCGAAGCTGGTGAGTTTGTCACTTGCTTAGAAGCATCCGTGTAATAATCATTATCTATCGCCTCAATGTGATAAACAACAGATGAGTTGATAGTTCTCTTAACATAGAGATAAATAACATCTTCAACAACAGCCACATCAAGAATATCTCCCTCTGTTGTATATTTAGTCCAAGCTGTTACCTTCTCCACACGATTAGTGATGAAAACCCCCATTGTTCCATCACCATTGACAACAAATAGGTAGTTACCTTCATTCTCAATATCACCCGTCTGACTTGCCATTGACACTGGAGAGTTAATAATATGGGGAGCAAGTAGATTCACTTCAGAGGAAATATAAGAGTCTTCAGTATAGGTAAAGATGAACTCTCGTACTTGTTTGCCATTCCTCTGGATAAACATTGTTGCGCCATCTACACCGATTGGTTTGACTTTCTGCATTGAACCAAATCTGGTTTGTCTCAAGACACTTACACTTGCTGGTTTGATTGGTCTTTCAGGAATATGGAACTCACCACCAGAAGTAAATATTTGTAAGTGTCTACCTGAGACAAGATGATATATGGCATTAACCTGATCGGTGTCAAGCGTGATGTCAATAGATTCATCATCACCTCCCACACCCCTATCGAAATTATAAAAGTCTCCAATTACACTACCCCATAATGTCTGTGGTCTGGATGTTGCATTACCAAACCATAGTCTTGATTCATGGAAGGTCACTGCAATCGGATAGCCATGAGTGGCACTCCATACAGGCTCTTCCAGACTACAATCAACACCATCCAAAGTATTGTTGTTGATAAACTCCTGTAATAAAGTTCCAGTGAGTGTAGTTGAAGTTTGCGATACAATTCTAATGACTCCACCATTACCCTCAAACATACCACCAACATGATCAGATGTTATTTTTCCAGAGGCATTACAAGTAACAGTAACTGAAGAACCAATCGAATCGTAGCCCGTACCTATAGCAAATGTATTGCTGTCGTAGTTCTGGTCAAAGTCATAGGTTGGATAATACGAGAATGATATAGTTGATAGTGTCCAAGCTGTATGTGAGCCAGAGCGAACTATCTTTCTGGGAGCATGGCTATTGTGACAGATAATCAATGTATCAGCACTCTGGGTAAAACTCATCTCCTTAACTTCTGTAGCGTTCCAAGGGGTTGTGATGTAGTCATTGCCAGAACTATTTAAATTGGTCTGTTTAACTCCATCCTTGTAGACGTACATCTTTACATTGGCAAAAACCAATAGATAGGTTTGGGTGACGTTGAACTCAAAAGTCACTAGACGAACATCGGTGTCGGTTAAAGTGTCGATGTATTTCATTCCACCTCTTCTTTTAACGCCACCCTGACCTAAACAAGTTACATTGGTTAAAGTTTGTGCACCCTTGTAGTAGCCATCATAGTCATGACGAGCTGCTAATCTAGGGTCTAACTCCCCAGCAGTAAACTGTGTTTGTGATACAGATGCTTTAGCCATTAAGCCCTGCCACCAATAAGTGGAGACTCTTCGTTTGGAACGATAGAAGGTGTTGCTGAAGAATCAATCTGTTTAGCTTTGGTCAACATCTTCTCTGCGAGTTCTGCATAATATTCTCCTTTGGTTGCGCTCTCCGTTATAGGTATAGAGAACACTGAAGCCAACTTGTATTCAAGAACCTCTGCAAAGTAGGCAGGTAGTAAGGACTCGTCAGGTTTGAATGTGTAATCCAGAACGATTGATGTTTGGTTTGAATATAACTTAGAACCATAAATCTGATAGTTCATGATGTCCGAGTCCACATGCTGTGCTACCAGAAAATCAGCAGGTAGCTGAAAAGCATAATCCCATTGGTTTACTGGGGTTGCTGTCAATCTTGACAAGGTTGCTTTAGATGATGCAAACCTCCAAGGGTGGACAGTCAGTAGAGCCTCAAATGTTGGCTCATACAAATTAGCAGCCACTAGAGCTGCTGTAGAATCATCGGTAAATGACGATATGGTTTCTTCACCAATCAAGAGCAACGCATTGGATGCCAAGTCGATTGATGTGTAATTCTTTACTGATGACATAGGTAAGGGAAAAGCCCCCGAAGGGGCTTAACTTTTTACTTAGTCAGCATCTGCAACTGAGATTGCTGTACCATCAGATACATCAACCACACTACTTGCATTAGACAAAACAACCACCAACGAACCTGTTGGAGTTGCGGTGTCATAAGCATAGATCAAATCGCCAACATTTAACTCCTTAGAGGCACTATTAAAGTAGCCAGAAGTGTTAAGTGTTGCGATAGCATCAGCAGACTTATAGGTCCAAATCTTTGGTGCATCAGCAGCTCCAGATGAGGACAGGTTTAGATTTGCTCTAGCAAAAGCCATGTTAGTCTCCTATATTATTCAGTGATTTCAACTTTTACAACGCCAGCAGTGTCAATAGTGGCCGCACCAGCTTTGTATTTGCCTAAAGAAAGCCATGAAGTTTTCTCTGGAATGTAGTTAACTTCCGTAGAAATATCAAGACCGATAGCAGCACCAACTGCTGACTTATGGAAAGCATAGCAATCACGAGTTGTGCTTGTTTTTGACAGCCCACCTTCAGCACGAGTTTCAAGCATGATGACATTAAAACCCATAAAGCTATTGATTTCACCAGCCACCAACGCTCTAACAGTGTTATAGTCTGAGGAAGTAATAGTTGTATCACTTAACAGGTCGGTAATACCTTCTGCTGAACTTAACAGGATGCGATCACCTGATGGCACTCCATTATCATTCAGCTCCTCAGCTGCGCTAATCAGTTTTGCTAAAGTTAAACCAGTAGAACCATGAGAGATAGTTGAACCAGCTGATAGAGCATCAATAATTAATTGGTCTGCTCTACGACCCATCGCACCAGCGATAGTCTCTGCGAGTTCTCTGCGCTCATCGAAGTTAACCTCTGCTGCATCGAATATATCTGTATATTCACCAGCCACCCAGTTCTCTAAGGTAACTGCAACTTTAGCATGAGATATATCCATTGGAGTAACATCCGATTGACTAGCCTTCTGATTAGCCAACCCTTTGCCCATAGTGCGGAAATTGTAAGTATCACCTACAACGCCAGTTCTTAATCGAACTGCACCACGGAGTTTTCCAGCTGTCTGGAAAGCGTGCTTTACTTCAGCATCGAACTGAGCTGACGCAGCACTAGATAGATTGATAGACATTCTGTCTTCTCCTAAATTAAATTAAATTGTTTTTTCAATTCAGGTTTCCGTATTCTGGGCTGAATCTAGCATGTTTACAAGTTGCCATCTTTTAGAATACGGGTCTTTAAGACAAGAGTGTCCGTGTAATGTATTTTACCACATGATACCATTTTAATTTGTATCAATTTTTTGTATTATTTATAAATATTAATTCCTAACTTCGGCAGAGGGATGTGCTCCAAAGAACTCCTTAAACTTATTATCAACTTCCTTTCTAAAAGAAGGTGAAGTGCTGTATCTTTCATCTGCCACCATCTCGTAGAGTTTCTCTTGGGTCATTGAGCTGACTGATTTAGCATTATCGGAGGTTGATATTTGAAAATCTCTCATCATCCCTCTCATTTTTTCAAGGACTCCAAAACCAGAAGCTGAAGTTGCTAATCCTTCTAACACTTCAAACTCGTCAGGGTTGAATACTGTTTTAGCCCATACAGTAAAATCGTTGATCCTTCTGCTGGCATCCTTACCCATTCTCTTCATCTCTTCCTCGATTGAGGGTTGGGCTTCAAATATACCATTCACATATATACTCATAAGTTTGGTATGAGCCTCCTGAGACAGCCCAGCCTCTTTCGCCCAATCATTGAAATTGACCAACATAGGGTCTTCACTGTCCAACTCAATATCCACTCCTTCAGGTAGTTCTACCTCATAACCATCTTTAGGTGCGCCAGTAAATGCTCCTAGTTTAGATTCAAGTCCAGCATAAGCTTTAGCTTGTTCTGCAACAGATTTGTATTTATCCGATTTAAACCACTCAGGTACGTCTCCCTCTCCTTTCACTTCCTCATTCAAGAACCATCCATCTGTGGGCGTTTCTGTTGCTTCTATAGCCTCTTCTGTAGTAGTTTCGGCTACCTCTTCATTAAGTAAAGTCTCTTCACTCATTATCGTCTCCAGTTATGTAATCGCCACGCTCTTGTCGCTTGATGGCATTGAAAATAGTTCGTATCACACTATTCTGTCCTTCCCTATAATATCCTTGAGCATCTCCCTCACTAGGAATACAAACAGGTGCTTTGATGTAACGATCCTCCCAATGCTTTAGAATCTGTTTTCCATCCATAGTCCTAAACAAACGGGCTATCATTGCATCAAAGTCTTTTTGTTTAGCCACCCATCTGCTCCATTGCTTGTTGGGCTAACTCAGGGTTCTGAGCTGCTGCTTCAGCTGCCTGTGCCATTTGAGCCTCTTCTTGCATCTGCTGCTTTATCGCATCCCTCTCTTCTTTATCTCTAACCAGCTCAGGGTCAATCCCAAGTAGTTTAGCGATATGCTCTGGGAAAGCCTCAAGATCAAGACCAACTCTTACAGCATCTTCACCAACCATCATTGCAAACTGTACAAATTGAGCGAGCTTGTTAACCTCATCCATATCCTGTTGCTGTGCTAGTGGTGATATAACTTTAATCTCTACCTCTTGATTACCGACCTTGATCGGAGCAACCTTCTGGTTTCGAGTAAGAATATCAATAGACCTCTTGACAAGTTTGTTAATGAACTCAATCTGTAATCTTCCGAATGAAGAACCAATATCACTCATCAACTCCTGTTGTCTAATTGAAATCTCAGTAGCACTCTTGGTTGGTCCACTGACTGGGCCTAACTGATCATGGAACAAAGCCTTCTTGATGTTGTCTCTTAAATCTTCAAGGATTAATTCACTAACATTAAAGTTGCCACCAGATAGTAGAGGTGATAAAGAACCCTCAGCTGCAACAGGAATCACAGCACCAGACTTAATTGATACAGTCCAAGGATTGAGAACACCATCATCGACAGCCTTATAGACACCGACAATCTCTTTCTCAGCGTTTTTGAGTACGAACTTCACCACTTGGTTAGCAGTCTTAATGTCTGGTAGTGCGGTCATGATAGGGCCACGACCATATCTCTCCCCTGCTACCTTAGCCCATCTGAATACTATCCAAGGTGAAACATCAAAGTAATCTTCAAAGATGACATGCTTAGTTGCCTCCTCGATAATCACATACTCATAAACCTTCTTCTCTGGATTGTAAACAGTTGCCTCAATGATTGATACCAACTGGTCAGGCTTTTCTTTCATCATATCTTGAACGCTTGGAGAATACTTGCCCTTCTTCCAGACTTGCTTGATGTTTCTTGCTGGGTGCTCATGTAGTCTAAAGACAGTTTCAATCGTTCCATGAGGACCATCTTCAACAAGCACCTCTTTAAGTGGCACAGCAGTAAACTTCAAAAGATCATCACCCTCGCCTTCATCAAGTAGCAATGCACCAGTGCCAACAGCCAAATCCAAGAAAGACTCATGGACCTCGGTAGCCAGATTGGATTGATTGATATAACTGAATAGTGTATCAGTCACCTCTTCCAGCTGCTTGTCAATCTTGTTGGCAAACTGTTTCGGTATAGCTGTACCTGCTGAGAGCTTCGCCCACTTCTTGAATGGAGGAACTAATGTCGATTGCAGCCTTGAAGCAAACCTCTGGGTAGCAATCAGTGCTGTCGAATCAAATATCTTAGAGTTCTTCTTAGCTCCTTCAATGTGTTGATCGAATACTTCCCTTTGAGGTAAGGCGTACTCGTAACACTCTTTCCAGTGCTGTTCCCAAGATGCTCGATGTCGTTTAGCTGTCTCATAACGCTTAATGAGCGCAGCAACAGCATCTGTACTTTTCTTATATTTTGGCATAATATTATCCTAGTGTGTCTGATACTCCCTGTTCATCTTTAAACATCAACATTGAACGCCCCCTTCTACGCTTCTTCTTGCGAGCTACGTATTGTTCTGCTCTTAAAGCTCTATCTCTGCTAGCATCAGCAGTCTGCTGAGCAGTTACTTCAGCTTCAGACTTTTTAGGTGATGCTGCTATTGCGGCTGCTGGTGGTGGTGCTATCTTGTGCGCTGGCCTGCGCAGTATTTTCTTTATGGCTGCCATTTTTTCTCCTTTTTATATAGTTATATAATTGCTTGGGTGTTACTATCCAAGGCTTTCTTATCCCTAGTAAATGTTTGACCACTGTAACGCAAGTCATCCACCCCCTAAAAATATATTTGTTATGCTCTACTCTTTTCATCTGGGTTATTAAATATCCAGCATCTTCCATAATCTGTGGAACATCATCATCCTCACCATAAGGCAAGATCTCCACTTCCAAAGCACAACCTAGACTTTCTATCACTATCCAATTAAATCCATCCCATTTAAAGGCAAAGCAATGTCTGAACTTCTTTGTAGTGAACACATCCCAGAAATGCAGACCTTCTCTTTCGCTGAACCCAATGTAATAATTATCCTTATTCATGCAACCAGCCAATCAATGTTCGCTTGTGGCTGTCCTGCTCTTTGTTGTTTACTTCTATCTCTGAAAGCTATAGAGAAATACCTAAAGGCATCAGCATAATGAGATGACCAATCATGAAGTGGATGTGGTTTATACACTCCCTTCTTTTCATCAAACTCTTTTCTATATCGTCTGAGTGCTTGAAGTCCTGTCTTACAGTTCTTCTTATTGAAATAGCATTTAGGCAGTATCGCTCTTGCAGCATGGATGCCATCTTCGATACTCAGTTTAGGTACAACCCTGAAGTTTATCCCTAGCTTTCTTGCTGTCTCCAATCTTGACTTACCACTACCAAGCTCCCTGACTTGTATATCATGAGGTGCATAGTGTTGGCCCAAGACAGCCTGATGTTTGGTTCTCCAATCATGAAGCCAATTAATATAGAACTGTAACCCCTCTCCTTGGTTTTCATAACAGTCTACAACTCTGATCTCTCTACCAACCTGCTGCACTAACCATAGGCACATACTGTCAGAAATCCCAAGATCCCAGTAAGTATCAACAGGAATATTAGGCTCTACAGCAAAGTCCATAATCTGGTCATTCTGAATGAACTTGGCAAAGTATGCCCCATCTCTATTGGATAACACCTCACCCTCCCAAACATGATTGTATAGGTCGATGTTCTTATCTTTAAGTAGTAGTCTTTCCTTCTCAAGCTCAGGTGGAAAAAACGGGTTATTATTAAAATTTACCTTACAAGAATATATATGTGATTCAGGTGGTGGATTCTCTACAAAGCGTTGGTATGTGTCATCCATTTCGTCATTAGGGTTAAAGCTAACCCATATTTCAGAGCCTTTCTTTCTTACAGTAGGTATAAGGGTTTCCCAACTAGAATAGGTTACTGATTCAGCTTCCTCAACCCAAGCAATATCAATACCCTCCATACTCTTAATCTTAGTAATGTTGGACCTCATGCCCTCAAAGATAAAGCGTGATCCATTTGTTCCTACTATCTGAGTCTTTTGTACATCAAAATAATCTCTAAGCCCCATCCTTTCGATTGTGTCACCTAAGAGCTGTAAGACTGAATCAGATATAGAACGCTGTATTTCTCTAGCACAAAGGATTCTCGTTGGCTTTTCAAAGGCTTTAAGAATAAGAAGCTGTGCTATAGACCAAGACTTGCCTGACCCTCTACCACCATAAACCACTTTCATCCTCTTTGGTTTAAGAAACGGAGTGAATTGCTCAGTTAAT
>Ga0208299_1002488_pt1 | contig 12400 bp, 6 predicted proteins | sample 15_taG_FD_184089 | JGI IMG/M metagenome (GOLD analysis project Ga0208299, IMG submission 184089) | Marine viral communities from the Subarctic Pacific Ocean - 15_ETSP_OMZ_AT15312 metaG (SPAdes) (version 2) | ecosystem: Environmental > Aquatic > Marine > Oceanic | place: Pacific Ocean | collected...
ATCTTCATTTCCAATGGGGAAAGTCTGAGAATATATTGGGGATGATAAATAATCTCCGCCCATTCTTGTCCAGGGGGCGCCCTCCGAAGCAGTCGTCCAGCTGGATCCTGGGCTGGATCCCGGGCTGGATCCTAAGACGTCCTTATATCCTTCCATATCCAATCCTGTGCCTTCTTGCCAGGATTGAGAAATTGGGGCCACTACAAAGGTTGCCGATCGGGGAGTTGTTTGATTGTGCCTAGCATTATACATATTTAAATAAAAATTAATTTTTCCAGGGCCGGGAATTATTCCCGATGCTCGATCTTCCACGATTTTACTGACCGGAAATTCTATCAAGACTCTCTCTAGCTCTGTGGAGCCCGAACTAGCCTGGCCGTATATTGAAAACACCTCAAGGACGTCGGAGGCTCCCATATTTGCATTTGTGCCGCGCGTTTGCAAGTTGGGCCTAAAGGCACTCGTTATTGTATTGTCTTTGTTTGCGAAATATTTCTTTATTGCCATTATCTTACGGCCCCCTTGATATCTATACTCGGAAATTTAATTTCAAAAGCTACATTATCTGGAGCCTTTATATATCTTCCATCCGGCGACATCAACTCCTCTATCTTGACAGAAACATCAGAATAAGATCCCCCAGTCTTGTTGGTAATTTTTACCTTTGTTGTATCCACGACACCTACAACATCATTCAAATAATTATAGACATCCGTTATATAAAATGGTTCACCAATCATGAGCGGGTCTCGAAGCTTTATTGCTAAACTATTCGCACACGCAGTAAGTACATCATATTTATTGTAATCCAGATCGTGTATTATTTCAAATTCTATGGCTACATTCACCACATGCGCATCGACAATATCGATTGTATCATTGATCATTTTATTTTTATTTAGCCAGGTTTTGAGATTATTTTTGAGAGTTTGACTGGCGTGAGATAGGGCCCCAGAGACATCCTCCGATAATACAAATAAATTTAAATTTCTGCGAAAGGATCCCTGATCTTGGACGACCTTACACCTCTTAATTGCGCCAAATTTGTGAGGCATGCGATAAGCCATCGATTCATAATCTTGCTTTGTGACGGCTCGGTTTTGAGTTGCAAAATAATCAATAGATCTCTGCCTTATTTCTTCCGAGGTTGGATTTGATATATCTCCAAGTAGGGGCCCTGGGTTTATACACTCTACAGATTCCCGAACTGCCATAACCTTTGTGCGATTTAAATTGCTGACGTCTCGAAATGACCAATATGAGGTGTCGACGCGCTTTATAGTTCCGGCGGCTGCGTTTACGTCATTTTCTGTATTTATCCTATAAGAGATTGTTAAGGTTGTGTTTGTTGGCGATATCCCGAATTTATCAGACGAAATTAATTTTGAAGGATCGAAAGATTCATCGCTTATATAATCTTTCGCATGAAACTTTAGTATCGTATTTGATGGATCTACGGGAGAAGCTTGGGCTATTTCGTCATCGGAGCCAAATCCAAATTGCAAATAAGAAATTTCTCCAGACGTCTCGACTACAAAGCGCCTTGGGACTGAATATGGCCTTATGACAGATGGCACCACAGAACTATCTGAAGCTCTGTTGATTACATCCTTATAGATTATGTCTTGTGATAGGTGATCCACTTCATAATATTCATTTCCCTCTGCATCAAAGACATTAATCACTTCTGCCACGCGTTGACTAGAGAGTACCAATTTCCTGAATCTTTTATATTCTTCGACTGTGAAAGTTTCTTGAACGAATTTGCCAGAAATTACTTTACCAATGGCTTTTACCGCATAACTAGTCGGAACGCCAGTGGTCGAATTTGTTCTGGCTGCGACGATCTGATTTTTTGGATGGGAAAAATCTATATCCGAAATTAAAATATAACTGCCGCCGCCGAGGCCGGAACACAATGACCCTCTTTTCAAAATTGGTAAATAATCCGTGTCCGGGCCTAGGCCTAGCGAGTTCGCCGGAGCAATGATAAAAAATTCCACCAACCCAGTTGTGGAAGGGGCTCCTTTGTTTTTATATCCCTGCTGTCTGGCTAGCCTTATTACATTATTATATTCAGCCGCAGAGTCAAGAAAAGATTCGTTTACTTGATAATCCAAGTAGAAAGATAAAATATCGCCGACATAAGAAACAGTATCCATCATCAGGGCCCCGAAGGAGGCCTCACCAAAGTCTCTATAAGATTCTGGATAATATCTTTTTGCATATTCCACCAGATCCTGCTTGATAGTGGCGAATTCTCTACTAGTATATCTAACTGGTGTTCTTTTTTTATCGGCCATTTAATTTTTTCCTTATAATTTAATTAGAGATCGGCAAAGTTAAAACATTTGAAATATCAGAAGAAGAAATTTTGTAAAGAATATGTACATATAAAGCACCGGTTTCTTCGATGGTGATCAGGTCCTGCCTATATGAGGAGCCGGGCGTATATCTAATGTCCAAAATTTCAACGGAGCTTAAATATTTTCTCGCCTGTTTAATTATTTTTCTTGTAATGTCTCCCTGAAAGCCTGTGTTTGCTAATTCAAATAGATATCGTCGGATGCCAACTCCGAAATCAGGATCCATTATTCTTTCGCCAGGGTTTGTCAAAATTAAATTTTTTAAATTTTGAGAAATTGCTTCCACCACCGTCTTAGTTAATCGATATGGGCCGTCAGTTTTATCAACCACCAGGGGCAATGCTGGTGATAATCCTATTGCCATCTATTTGCACTCCGAGGCTGGCTTTGGTACCTGGCGCCTCTTTTTCCACCAAGAGATTTGCTTATCTGCTGGAATTCTTTTCTTAACTTTGAGTTTTTTTCTTGTCTTTTCTTCACCAGTTTCCATCTCCTCATCTTTATAATATGGATCCCTAGAGTAGTAAAAAGCCTCAAAAAGCCTTCTAAGGTTTCTCTTTGTTTTCTTAAAGTTGGAATCTTTATTCCACCTTTTAAACTGACTTGATTCTCCGGCTGTTTCATCCCACTCTGCTCCAATTGATAATAAAAATGTCTCCGTGATATAAATAGTAACCAAAGAAAGTAATGATTGCAAAGGAATACAATAATTAAAAAGAGTTTTATATTCAGGGGTAGCTATCAGCTCTGAAATCATACAATTTATGTCATATTTGTCGATTAAATCTATAGTTGGGGTTGTCCGAGTCTCCATCGGAATTTCGGCCGATGCGACCGGAATTACATACCTGCGGTCTTCTTTTGGTCCAAATTTTAGCGACTTGATAGCATCGACTTGATCGTCAGTAATTGATTCGTCAAAGTCGTTCAGATTAAAATACTTGTAGTCATATAACCTTGATTCAAATTCAGACATAATCATTGAAATTCTTAGGCCGTAAGACCAAGATGCCAGATTCTTGGTGATCACGGGTTCAATGTCCGGTGAAAGTGCTTTTCCAGTTAAAGTGCCTGTAGATTTTCCTGCTGCGAGGTTTTCCACCTCCCCTTTCCAATAATCTAAGCCGAAAATTTGTGGAGCAGCTGAAGAAGCCGCATCCGGAAGGGGTTCTACTTTTATATATTTTTCGAGAATAAACGGGAAGTATCCCCCTCCGTAAGTTTCCGTCTCTTTAATATCTATAGCTAAAATTTTTGCCGTTGTAGGATCTGTCGGGTTGAGGGGGTCGGTGGCGACATCCATTGGACCTTCACTAGAAATGGCGCCGGCTGACATCCAAATTGGAGAACCGAAAACCCAACTTTCCAAGTTGGGAATTGATGGCTCTAGTGCCTCACTAAATAATTTTCCAACTTCCTCCACCTGTTCCGAAATATAATAATTTAATAAAATCAAACAACTTGATTCTGCTGCGGAAATCCAAGCTAAATATTTTTTGTGGAGGCGTTTTTTGTAATTTATTCTTGGCTTTCTGGGTGGCTTTTGCCACTGCGCCTGCATATCATTTATAGCTTCCATTGCAGAAAGTTGGGAACTATTGGGTGTTATTTCTCCAAGGTCGACTTTTTTTCCAAAGTTTTGCACTACTTCTTCCAAAAAGGTATAATAATAATTTTCCCGGGTGCGTTTTACGCGGAAGCTTCTTCCAGTATTTAAAAGGCCTATTTTTATTTTTTCAGCGATATAGCTAGACAAGGTGTCGTTATATACTTGAGGGAATTTTGGATCGAATAAAGAAAAAGAGGGAATACCTTGGATAAATGATTGCATAACATAAAGCCTGACTGTTGATCTTATTGCGCCGTCGCAGCCTGCTAGGGCAGCTTTTGGCATGATTCTATCGAATGGGCGCTCTGTATCAATCGCGCAGGCGGCAGGGATTTGCAGTCTCGGATCTTCTTTTAATTTATCACTATAGCCTGCTGTCTTTTCGGATACTGAACTGAAATTTAATATGGGTACCCTGGAGCAGTCATCAGTCTCTGGTACAATATCATCATAGAGGCCCATCCAACCAGCATATTTTGGCGGGATTACATAGAAAGCCGGATTCTTTTCAGTACCGCCATATTCGTTGTGATCAAGCGACGATGTTGCTGTCTTGGCATTTGGATCATATCCGAAATCGAATGCTCTAATATTCTCGGAAATTTTAAGAGCAAATTTCTCAATTGATTTTTCAGTTAAATATTCGAATAGACGACCAGAGAAATGTGACCCTATTTCTTCTGCCTGATTTGTTGTGTATTCTGACCACGCTGTGCGTCCTATGTTCCCAAACACAAAAGCCTGATTTGAAAGAGATCGATCTCTATCGGGCGAAGAGAGAGATTCTATTCTTTCGTAAGTCTCTTTATCGTAGGATTGCGGAGCGTTAAAAATAAGAGGCTCATCAAATTTATCATCTTCGGAATAAATGGCCATGTTTATCAACTTATCATCGTCTCTATCATAATTATAGTCTATTTTAAGGTAGCCGGGCCCGAAACCTAGGGGGCCCTTGTCCCAAATATCAAAACTTAAAGTGAGGTTGGGGCTGGATTCGTTACTAAAGACGACATCTAATCCGGGTTGTTTCAAATTAGGCGTATCGCCGGTGCCGAGCGTTTTACCGGTTCCGGCCAATATATCTTGCAGGTATGGGGCGACCTTGTCTGGATAAAATCCCATCGGGAAGCCATCTACTAATTTAGACAATATTGCCCATTTGCCGGCGGAGCCAGAATCGTTTACATAAAATCCGAATGGACCCAACTTATCTGCCGACGGGTTGCCGAAGAAATTTATTAAAAATTCATTATGTTTTTTAAAGCCGACGCCTTGGGTATCCGAAAGGATCATGTTTAATACTCCCCTCTTTGTGAGGAGTTCTTTCATAAAGATGGAATTTATCGCATCGTCGTTCGAATTAAACATTTCTTGAGTTTGTCTTTTTGTCTCCGGGTCTTCGCCGGGGTAAATTCCGGATTCGGGACAGGTGGGATCCCCCAAGACATCTAAATCTCCGAAATAATTCTCGTTTAAAACGTTCGCTAAATCATCAAAATCTTGTAATGTTTTTTCTTTTAATTTTTCAAGCTGCTCAGCACATTCGTCTTCTGTCAGGCCTTTTTCTTGGAGAATTGAACGGCGGACCTCATCAAACAGCTCCAAATGGGCGGGAGATGCGCAAATAGCTGGACTAATTGGCCTATAAGACGTGGCCCGGATTCTATCTCTTATAGCCTCTCTGTCAAATATTCTCCCCATACCAACAAATAAGTTCCTTATATGATCGTCAGTCGGGAGCTGAATTCTCAAGGCATCGATTCCATCAACCACCTGTCTGACATATGAGACGGCTTCGGCTGTCGCCTCTCCGTCCAGTAGGTCTAGTAATTCCTGTTGGGTTAAAATGGCAGATGTACCGTCCATAAAATCACCCATGTCCTGGTCTGTTGGTTTTGGCGCGCCTGGTAGACCCAAGGATCCCAGTGCGGCGTTTAGTTTATTTAGACTGGCGTTCAATTCGCCATCGTTGAGACTATCTCCACAAAGATTATTCGCGACAATTTCTCTGAAGCTGGCTCCACCTGCCACATCTTTAAGAATTCCAGCTACATCCTTAATCATTTCACAGGAGACATTCAGGGAAATAGCTAGGAGCTTCTCAAGTATCAATGTAAGCGCCTTTACCACTAATTGCTCCATGGCGTCTTCAGCTGCCTCGATTAATATAGTCTTGATGTCCATCCATGGCCGTGCCGGCATTTTTCTTATTACCGGGAGGGTGATAGCATAATGACCATTACAGAAGTCAAGCTCTAGAGTTTTAAGAACATCATCCAGAGGAGGAGAAAAAAGTGGAGGACGCGGGCATTCTAAAATTTCTGATATGGCGCCTTTAACTAGGGCTGCGCCTGGGAGTTTGTCAATAAATTTCATAAGCGCTTGGGCTGAAATTATGTTTTCCTCTATTGCTTTTATTAATGCGTCTTTTAAGTGTATGATTGCGTTGTCGGCGATGGCATCTAATGCAGTACCTACGGATCCTGCGTGTGCGAAGGGCCCAGCAAATCCTTTTGGGCCTAGACCTGGGGCAGCGGAAACTTTATCTGGGGGAGCCACCATAATTTCATTGCCATCTGCATCTAATTTTCCAGTTGGGACCGGGCCAGATGACTTGAATTTTTGTTCCTGCTCTTCTATCGTTGTTTTTGCTTTGGCGCGGAAGCTTTTGAGTTCACCATCTTCATCATATTTCGTAGTGATCTCTTCTTCATCTTGTTCACCCTCATAAAATCCGGTTTTTTCTAGTCGTTTTTCCAGAGAGCCGGAGGCGGCCGAGAATTCGGCAGAATATTTAACTCCGGCGGCTTGATAGCTGCCGGGTCGATAGCCAGCCTCCCACGGAAGAGGGATTGATGTTATTTCCGAGACCGAATCTCTAATAAATTTTTGTAAAGAGGGGTCCATGGCGAAAAACATTTTTTCCATCTCTTTCTCGGTTGCATTTTTCAAAAATGATTTTACTAGAACCTCCATCGAGACGTTTATGTCAATACCCTTTAGTAAACACCCCAGACCATCCATAACTAACGAAGAAATACCGCAAACACCCAATTTATCAAGTATCTCTGTATATAATTCCTTCAAATTATTTACTTCTTCTAATTTATGCGGCAAGTCTGCAAAGATTTGATCACCGGTGAATAGTTTTCTCGTATTTATATCCTTCCAGCGCTGGTCGATATCTTTAAGGATCTTGTATTTCTCGTCTTCTTGCTCTTTTGCCTCGGTAGTTAGGCAGGTTTTTTGTGCGACTGACTTAAAAAACAACTCCGGGAATGAAAGGGCTGTTCCTGCCACTTCAGATCCCAATATAACTGCCGGTTTTAGTAGGTTTGCTGCAAGTTCCGCAGCGTTGCAGCCGTTTTCATCAACAAACTCCTGTACCATTGTTAGTTCTTGACCTATTTGTTCCTCAATTTTAGGATAATAGTATTTCTTTAAGAAAGGAGCCACAACTATGGGATTATCGGAAGTAACATCATCATAAATTGATGGGATATTTGCAACGAAAGCCAATGTTGTCGGGTAATTGGCAACAGATTTCTTCAAAAACGAGTTCCAGCCAGCGCCACCAGCGACTTTATCCTTGTTCGTTCCCAATTCTACCGCATCACACCCCACATTATTAGCTTTTATATACTCTATGCCAGAGAAATCTTTTTTAAATCCGATTTCTACAGCCTCAAGGATGCCTCGCTTCTTTCTGAGAGGATTGAACTTGAATTTTTGGTCCTTAAGTAGGCCAATTAATGCTTTTTTAAACTGCCTTATTCGATCTCCTTCCTTTTTTAATAAAATGTTCTTTGGAAGGCCGGTGAGCTTACCCCGAAAGAGGAGTATTTCATATTGTTGGGAATATTTGTTCCCTATTGCTCGACTGACTAAGTTAAACATAGAACCATCTCCTCGAATATCCTCTCTTGTCAATACAACATTGAGTGGAAATTCCGAAGAAGCCTCCGTGGGGCTCGATTCAGACGATTCTTCTTTTTCTTCCAACAGAAAAGCGGCATCCGTTGGCAGCTTAATCAAAACTCTTACTTTGGCGCCTGTGCGGAAGTCCACGAAGTAATCAGCACTAACTTGAGAAACAAGAGATAAAATTATATCTTCCGTAGATTCTTTACCTACAAAATCTAAAATTAATTTTATTCCCGTTTCAATATTCTCATTTATGATAGCGGTTGCTGGACGTTCTATGACATTGTCATACTTCGTAACTATAGGGGCCCAATATTCACATGTTCTTTCATTTAAGTATGGCTGTTCATTTGGTGCGGAGGTCCAATCTAAAACTGTAGCTGAGGGGTTGGGCTTGCAAGTTGGTGAGCACGGATCTTCATCCACAGGCTCGATAGGGATCCCACAGGAATCTGGGTCGAAAATGAAAAGGTCGGAGCGCTCGACTTCTTCCCTTTCCAATGCTTCCAGCAATGCTTGGTCGACATCGCCTTCTAAATACTTTTGTACGAAAGTTTCCCAAAAAGTAAGGGCCCAAATGAAAGTCAGGCCTTTGCCCTCCGACCCCAAGCCATTGAGGGAGAAATTCTTGGCGGCTTCAAATGCATCTTTGTTGGGTAAAAGCCACGTATTTTCATAATCTTCATATTTTTGTAATTGAGCGGCGTCACTCAAAAGTGTTTTTAAGTTGAAAACTGTTTCTAAATCAAAAAAATCGAAGATCTCTTGAATAGAAATTAATTCGTCTTCCAAAATACGCTTCGTGCCGGGGTACGGGTATGGCATTGAAAAGAAATCAAACCATGCTGGTCTCACACTCTCATCCTTAAATCGCCGGCTATTCCCAAACGTGAGCTTCTCAATTATTCTTGTTTCTGGACCTAGACCAAAAAAGCCGGGATAAGTTCCATGTTTAGAGTCCGTGGGGACATAATCTTCGAAGACATCTGGAACCATTTTATAAAACGGATAATATTTTATCTCGTCGCTTTTGTCGCCTGGGGCTAGGGGAACTAAATTTTTCCATTGGGGATCTAAAATCCTCTGAAATACGCCTGCAAAATAATAAAATAATTCCTCGTCTCTATAGAGGCCCGGGCTGTTGACTATATCTAGACTGTGTTTTCCGATTTGTTCGCTCAGCTTTATGAGGAACAGATCAGATATAGTTGTGCTTTCATCCGGGTGGCCGTTGATATCATAAAATAGATTATCTGTTACGAGCTTTAGATTATTACTGTGGTTATCATTATCATTCGGAGTTTTACCAAAGGAGCAGTTCTTAAAATAATAATTTGGGTTCTTTTTACACGGAGCTTCCTCAGACTCTTCGATCCAATCTATTATATTCCGCGTGAGGCCGAATCTATTTATCATTGCAAGGCTGTCTTCAAAAATATGTGCTTTCTTGACCCTTACATTGAGATCAAAAAACTTAAATTTATCTGCTATTTCATGAAAAATGCTCATTTATGTTGTCCTATTATAACGACTACAGATCCATTGATCAGCATACGGCTTTAAAAAATTGTTCTTGAAATTAGACAAATTTGTGGATTGGGCCCAGGATGTAGAACCTGAGTTTATATGTTGTTTTATGTTCGCAAGTAAATAATTCGGCACCAAATCTACTGAAGGTTCTGTTGGCTTGGGGAGTGGGGCCACGGTGTGAACGTGTAGCTGAATAGCTCTATTATATTCTACCTGTGCTGACGAAAAATGATGGAATCTAGTTGCTAAATCCCCGAGCTGAGTTGCCAACTCATCAAGAGCGCTAATGAGGTTATCGCCCTTAACAATCGGCTGTAGAAAATTTTTCTTTTTTGTTGTTCCTTTTATTTTTTGATTGGAATCATCGTTGCCGGCTATGAGATCAATCCCATAAGTAGATTTGATTCCTCCACCTTGGGAATTTTTCTTATCTGTTCCGGTAACCAGTTTAATGCCCTCTCTGGCTATGACCCTTACGGCGTCGGCTTTAATACCTATGCCAGAACGACCCTTTGAGGTGCCAACGTTGCCGGCTACCAAATTAAAATTCTCGTCAAGATCTGTTCTTTGGCTAATATAGATTCTTGCAGCATCGGAGGTAAAGTTCGGACTAACCCAGGTTTTTGATTTTGGACCACCCTCTACAGATGACATTCTACCAACCACCAGATCGATAGATCCACACTGGGTTGCACCCTGGCCACCATATCCAGATGGAGGCGTGGATGGGCGATCTCTTCCTAAAATTATCCAGGAATTATTTTTATTTTTAATAATTTTTTCGCAGGGAGTTTTATTATACTTGGGGACCGGCTCTCGTAAATTTGATCCGTTAAGGCCGGCGGTTTTATTTTTATTTTCTTTCGCGGTTTTTCGCTCCGGTTCGGGGAGATTTTCTAAATCTTTTAATTTTCTCTCTTCTGGCATTCTTTGCTCCTGCTGCGGCGTGGCTATCGTTATGAAGTGCCTGCGTATGATTTTACTCTTGCGAGGAAATCATCCCAATCCCAATAATTTCCGGGTGGTGTATCCTTAGATTTTCTTCCGAGATTATTGCCCGGGTCGAACCGGCTATTACTTATATTATAGTGGCCGATGATGCCCGGGTCTTTGCCTGTTACCCTAACGATTGGGATATTATATTTTGTTGTTAGTTTGGCGACCAATTTGGCAGTCGCATCAATAATTTGATCATTATACATTTTTGAGTATTTACCGTCAAGCCCCTGGCCCGGGCCAATAGCCGGTCTACCGTTCATTTCGATTCCGACTGAATTTCTATCCATGTATCCTCCGGCATGATTAGCTATATCTTTTTCCAAGACGCCCTGAACAACATTTCCTCCCTGATCGATGGCATAGTGAATTGAAGTCTTGACGGGCGTTTCGACGCGTTTTCTTTTTTCATGACAGATGGTCCCTTCAGGCAGTTTGCCGTCGACCTCCTCAACCAAAGTACATTTTGGATTTGCTATTTTTTCTCCAGTTTTTTTATTTGTCCAATCAAATCTTAAAGTTGGGCCCTCGGCGAAGCGATGAATAGTGTGCGCGGCGCGCCCAGCACCAGAGGTTCCGTCAGTAGAGTGAAGCACCACATTATTAATCTCGTTGGGGCCTCTATTCGCCTCTGTATAATATTTTGCCTGGTTTTCACCCAAAGATGTTGGCTCTTGGGTGTCAAGGTAGGTGCCATCTGCGGCCGAAGAAAAGAGGCCTGCGAGGGACGGGGATGGTCGCGTGGGGCCCAGGATGGGTGTATTATTCGGGCCTTTTGCGATTAATTTTTGAAATGTCGCGGTAGTCCAAGTGTCATCATCAAATTTTACTTCTATAATATCTTTTGGATCCAGCGTGAGGGCTACGTCGGCGGGCATATAAAAATAGGGATGAATAGAGATTAGAAATTTTTCATGAGGGCCCTGGTTTAATTTTGATGAATTATCAATCTCTTTTAAATCGGCGTCAGTCTCAATTGCTCTCGGCCTAGGCAAGTTCGAATGAAGACTATCTACCCTGAAATATACTTTAACTTGCGGGTTCCTTGATGAATAATTTAAGTTTCCAATTAAAGTTGAATAAGGCACATCAGTTGATGAGTGCGATCTGTGAATGACTTCTGCTGAGAATGTAGTTTGCGAGAGGAGAGGATTTTTTTCGCGCAAGACCTCTGTGATGGCGGTGCGGACTTGCAGATGGCCGTCGTCAATATTCGTCCTATCGCTTGGTTTCGATGACGTATTTATGGAGAAAATATTTTTATTAATATAAGTCCAGAGGCCGGCCATTATTCACTCTCTCTCCCTTTCTGTAGCATGTCGAAGATAACTGTTTTGTCATCTTCGGATAAGGATTCGTTCTTTGTTTCTTTCTTTTGAATGAGTGTGGCCACCTTTACTAATTGCTCATTTGATCGTTGTAGAGTTTCAACATATTTGGCGGCGGTAATGCCAACCTCTCTGTGTCGCTCATCACTTTTGCTCAAATATACCATTACGTCGTCCAATAAACGACGAGTTATATCCCTGTCTGTCCTAATATTTTTGATCGCCTCATCAATATAATTTTCGAGTTTTTTCATAGATCTCCACGGTCCCATTTTGTTTTGAAAATTTTATACCGGTGCCTCATCTTGTTTAAAGAATTCACAACTTGCTTTGTATTCAATCCGGTTATTTCCCTTATATACAAATAAATAGCCTTCTTATTAAAAATTTCTATTTCATCCGGCGAACTTAAGATAATTTTTATTGCTTCGAGAACTTTTCTTTCATTTTCTCGGAGCTTCATTTTGTCCCAGGCAGCTATTTCAGTCCAAAGATGTTTCCAGAACTCATCTTTTTCTCGAACTTCGTCATAATCCATTTCAACTGCGACATATTTCAATTCCATTTCTTTTGACAAATCTTGGAATTCTATTTCTCTTTGTCGGCTTCTTTTGTTTTTCTTTACTTTTTGGATAAACCAGTTTTTT
>Ga0208299_1002490_pt1 | contig 12396 bp, 14 predicted proteins | sample 15_taG_FD_184089 | JGI IMG/M metagenome (GOLD analysis project Ga0208299, IMG submission 184089) | Marine viral communities from the Subarctic Pacific Ocean - 15_ETSP_OMZ_AT15312 metaG (SPAdes) (version 2) | ecosystem: Environmental > Aquatic > Marine > Oceanic | place: Pacific Ocean | collected...
GTACTATGCGGTGTCCGCAGGGGAGGTGTGGTCACTCCTAGGATAGTGCATGTCGAAGGTAGTCAGCGTAGACCCCGTGGGCTGGATCCTCGACAGCGCCCTGGAGGACTACTACCGTTCGGTGCTCCCCTTGGGGGACACCAACAGGCCCATCAGCGAACTCCAAGCTTTGATGGAGACGCCCCCAGGGGGCAGCGTCCGATCCTTGTCAATCGGAGCCAGGGCCCCGACACACCTAGACAACATCGTCATGTCGGCACTATGGGAACTACCTGAGGCGCACCGCATCGTGATCGAAGCGTTGTGGGGGGGGAACATGTCGTTGCGTGAAGTCGAACGGTACACGGGCATACCGAAGACAACCGTGGCCCGCAAACGCGACGAAGCGCCAAGGCTCTTAGCGGAACAACTGAAACGCCTGATGCCCGCCTTGGCGGACAAATACTATTTGGACTAGACCTCAGGGTCGGGGCGGGCATCCAATGCCCGCAACGTCATGTCCTGGATCAGCCTGCCGAAGAACTCCTTGAACACGGGATGCACAATGAACCCGTGCTGGGCGCGCCAATCCTCAGACACCAACCCCTCGGCCTCCTCCTCGGTCAACACGATCAGGATTCCCAACCTGTCTCCGCACCAGCCAGCATGGGTGCCGTCTTCTATGTCGAACAGGTTCGCTTCACGGCGCATGTTGGCATGCACCGTTGACGTGATGTCATCGCCGTGCTCGGCGAGAAACGTTTCCCATTCGTCGGCCATTAGTTGGCGCGCTTGTCGAGCACTTCCTTCGCCCATGCTTTCACCAACGCCAAGACCGCAGCGCCAGCAGCGACCAAAGCCGCATCAACGGTGGCTACGTCGCAGAGAATGAACACGGACAGGAACGCCTGGACTGCCGTAGCACCCAACCGTTCAAGCTTGTCAGACCAGTTACTTACACCAATCGCTGTCATTTTTTCCCCTTTTTAGATCGTTTGGCGTGATCGTGGGCGATAGCGACCGCCTGATCACGCGGGTACCCCTCATTGATGAGGCGTCCAATGTTTGTGTTGATTGCGTTCTGGGAGGCGCCGCGCACTAGAGGCATGTCAGTACCTTGGGCGTCGAGGCTTCTTCTTCCCAGGCATCAGTCGTCCTTGTCGAACTTGGCGCGCATCCCGCTACCCATGCGGCTGATGGCACCCTCGGTGAGCGTCCCTAAATTTTGGGTGGGGCGCCTCACCGTGTCCACAAGAACTTGAGCGGCCTTCACCAGGCGTGGTGTTGAACCATCCCTCATAGTGTCCTACTTCCCGAAAGGGCGACCGCCACTGTTGGCGTTACCCAGTTTGGTGCTGCGAAGATATGCGGCAGCCTTCTTAGCCTTCTGCGACATGTCCCACATGTTGAAAGACGACGTGGAATCGTACGGCTGATCGTTCTGATCGCCGAACGTCGCCTCGAACGTCTCGTATCCCTTACCTTTGGGCATCGAAATGCACCTCCTACCTAAAGAACAGGGCGTCCCAAGTGGCCCTGTTGACCACCCCGTTCACCTTCAAAAATCTGCTCTCCCGTTGGAACCGTCGCACCGCAGCCTTCGTACGCCACCCGAAGATCCCATCAGCGGGACCAGGGTCACACCCCCAACGGGGCAGCGTCGCCTGCACCAGACGCACCTTCACGCCGCGCATCCTGCGTCGCAACGGACGGGCCTGCACCTCGGCGCCCAACGCCTGCATGTAGGCGATCAGGCCGCCCCAGTCCACCGTCGGCACATGGGCACCAGGAGGCGCAACAAGGAGAGTTCCAGTACCCACCCAGTCGTACAACCAGTTCCCTGGGCAGCTCGTAGAAGCCAAATCCCGATGGCCTTTGATCCACAGCCCACCACTATACGTGTGTTGCAACTCGTCTATAACCGTTCGGAATCCCTGCTGGGCTTCCAAACTCAACGGCTCATGGCCGTCCCCCACATAGGAGACGGCAACCGTTTTGAAGTTCCAGTTCTTCGTCGCCCCACCCACAGCGCCGTCGCGGCGCCCCTCGTAGATGGTGCCGTCCACGTCCACCAGCCAGTTGTACGCAATAGACGACCAGCCCCTGGTCGTCATGTGGTGACGCTCGAAGGCTTGCACGGCGGTGGCCCCCGTGGGGCCACCTGTTACACCACTGTGGTGGACGACGATTCCCTGCACCCTTTTGGGGTTGAGGTATGTCCATTTCTTGGTGGGTTTGGTGGCTCCCCATTCTTCACGGGAAACGTAATCGGCCCTCACCTGATCCGCTCCAAAGACCGACGCTCCGACCTAGACATCGACCGTTCCCGTTGGCGCTGCATCCGCGCACCCCGCGTATCCCGTGGCCCCTGCCTGCGTATGCCGATAGGCATGACCCAACTCAGCCATGCTGAAAACAGTTTGTCCTCATCCTTGTACCGTTCCTCACGGGGGAATAGGCGCCTCATCTGAGACACTAACGGAACGAACGTGCCCAGCCCGTACAAGGCGTTCTCCCGTATCCCGTACTGGCCTCGGCTGTTCTTCGCCACCAGATCGCCAGGCATCTTCGACAGGAAAGGCAGCAACCCAGGCACGTCGAACAACGGAGGAGGTTTCACATACTCCGTTGAGATCGGGATGTTCCTGAATATCTGGGCACCCATCATCGTCTCAACAGGGAACTTGATCTGAGGGGCGAACCCCTCAGCGAGACGGGTCAAGCCACCAAAGGGGCGCTCCATGTCCTGAAGCGGCATTTCGGCAAACTCGATGAGATCCATGAATGGCAGATCAGGGAACGCCCAAGTGCGGGCACCCTGGTTGGGGTTGCCCATCAGGCCCGACAGGTCGATACCCCACCGTTTACCGTACCACCCTGGGGTCGTACGGTCCTTCTCCACCCCCAGCTCGATGTTGTTCTTCAACTGAAGGTACCTGAGGAACGGCTTCGGGTTATACAGCAGTTGTGTCGCCATCAAAGGCAACGAGTTCCGCGTCCACGTATAGAACGGGTACGCCCTGGCGCCAAGGTTGCGTTCCCAATCGGTCATCCCTTCCTTCGAGTAGTTGAAGTGGAACTGGTTGACGCGGAAGATCGCGTCAGCGTCGCTCATACCGTTGACGATGCTGTCCAACGCCAGCGACCCACGAACGAACTCCTCCATCTCTGAGTTGCCGTTACGGATGGCCGTGTTCCACACGTTGTCACGACGCAACGGGTTCCACCTGATGGGACGCCCGTACCTGTCGAGCGTCGTCGCACCATGCAAACGGAACGACTGCGCCACCTCGGAAGCAGCCTGACCCGCACCGATAGCGCCCGAACGGTACACCCTGCGAAGGTCACGCATCGAGCCGTCACCCTTCGCTGCCAGTTTCTCCGCCCCCAGTTCAGCAGCGCGCCGCTTCAGCGCCACGGGGCGTGTCCGCATGAACTGTTTAGAACCTTTCACGTTGCGGACCTCATCTGGGGTCAACCCGACCTCCTTCAACGCGTCCTTCCACCCAGCCTCAATGGCACGGCCACGCAACCTCGCGAACCGCACGGCGTTCTTCATGTCCATGCCTGCCAACATGTTGTTGAAAAAGGCACCCAACCCGTTGCGTTGGATGAACGCGGGTCGGGCCACCGCCTGGGCTTTGAAATAGCCAGTGACCGAATCCCACGCCTGCAACAACCCCCCGATGTCGCCACGTCCAGCGTTCATACGTGAACGCAGCAGTTCGGCCAATTGGGGATTGAGTTCTGGCCCCAACGTGCCCTTCATATAGGCGGGGCCGAACGGCAACGCCCCATCGTCAAGACCCGCCTTCAACGCCCCGATGTTGGTTTCAAACACCGAATCAAACTCGCCACCAGCAGTCATCCCCCTGGGTCGTGTGCCCGTCGGATCGAGCAACCGACCGAACATGTTGTCGGCGTCTTGGAAGACGCCCATGTCCGTCTCAAAAATCTCACCCAACTCGTCGGGCATGCGATGGAAGTTCGCTTCCATCGCGTTCCGTTGCGCGTCGAGATCCATAGCCTCAGCAGCAAACCTGTTGTAATTGTTCTTCACAGGATCGTTCACATACGTTCCCATGTGGCGCTGCGCCCTGTTGCTGAGATCAACGGTCTGCCTGTCGAACTCCCCTTGCACCCACAGGAGGGTGCGGCGCCTCGCCTCTGTCTCCAAGAGTGGTATGCGTTCGGCGCCCCGCTCGAACGTGTCAGCGATCTCCTCCAACGCATCCCGCTCACCCGCAACGAGCTGCCTCGCAGGCCCAGGCTGCCCCCTGGTGCCCTTCTGCTCGCGGACAAGACGTTGGACTTCCGCCTCGTTCTCCCTCAACAGCCTGTTTCTCGCCGTCACCGCCCAAGGACGGTTCGCTATGTCCGCTTGGGACACAGGGATCCTGTACCCGCTGTTGAACGTGATCGGCGCCTCCAACTCGGCAGCCAACCTGCCGACCTCATGCACATCATCGACATACCGCCGTATAACATTCGGGGTGCCCTCCGAAACGAACCCCTTCTCCAACCCGCTGATCAAAGCCTCCAAGTCCCTGATCGTCTGATCCTGACCGCCCAAACGGGCGGCAGCGTTCTTCGCCACCTCCAACGTGTCACGGGCAATCGCCAACTGCTGCGTGATGTGGGCGTACGCCTCGTCCAGGGCAGGGGTGAAACCCAAATCGTCCACACCAGCCAACGAAGCCTGGATCTCCCTCAAAGCCTTAGCCATACGGCCCGTCACTTCCAAACCGACAGCCATATCAACCAGGTCTTCCATCGCCGTGCGCGCCTCAGGGGCAGTACGGAACCGCCCCGTTCGGGAAGAACGAACCGTCGCAGCGTTCACATCGTCAATCAGATCCATCATCGACATTTGGATCCGCCTGATCTGCGGATCCAACCCCCACATGTCTTCCGTGGCCTTCACCCTGGCCGCATCAGCCCCCACGGCCCGCTGTTCAAAATCGTGCGCCTTAGATGCCGCTCGACGGGCTGAGTCGTACTTCTTCCCAGCCGTTTTGCCCATGTTCTTCTGAGCGGTGCGCCCCTTCTTCGCCGCCTTCGCCAAACCGTTGAAGAAAGCCCTCACCTCGTCCAAGTCGGCAGCCTCAACAAAGATCCCCTGAGCGGCCAGATGGTCCTCCATCCCAGCCCAAATCAGTTCACGCCCCTGAGCCGACTTGTACCCGTCGATCAACTTCGCAACATCCGTCTCGAAGAACGTGTTGTTTGCAGCCCAGTCGGGATCCACCTCACGGATGAACATTTCGATCTGCTTACGAACCGACGGGGCGTGAGCCAACTGACGCGCACCGACCTGCAACGGCCTACCAGGCTCAACAATGTCGAACGAAGCACGCTTCGGGCCGCCCGTGCGATTCCAAGTAAACTTCTGCCCTGGGGCGAAGACCCGTTCCTTCGTCGCATACGACTGGTCGCGTTTCGGTTTGCCCTTCCCCGCCTGCATCCCCTCGTCGGCTAGGCGTTCCCCTGCTTCGTGGGCGCGCGTGTATTTCGGATCCTTATACACCTTGCGGGCTTCCGCTGAGACACGGCGCGTGACATAAACCTCGTTGGGCTTCAACTCTTGACGTAAAGACCGCTTGGCGATTTCTTCCCAGCCTGTGCTGATGTCGTTCCAAAACTTACGCAACTCCGCGTGGAGCTGCTGAGGCGTGACTGTCCCATCACCGTTCTTGGCAACCCACCCGATGAACTCGTCCAAATGCCTGCTGACACCATTAGGGATGGCGTTGCCAGCCTCATCAAGGTATTCCCAAGGCTCATCCATCGCATCCTGCAAGATGCGAGACGCCTCACGGCGGAACGCCATAGCCTCCGTCTCCGCCATCCCAGGGATCAACTTCTGAACAGGGCCAAGACCAACCTCAGATATGTCGAAACCACCCTTGTGGGCCATGTCGAGCATCTGCGCCTGCAACGAATCCACCATGTTGGAATACTTGCCAGCGTTAGCGAACCCGATAGATTCGCCCGTCTCAACCATTCGCCCCGCCCAATACTTCACAGGGTTCTCCGACTGCAACCACGAACGAAGCAGATCGTCACGGGACAGTTTGGACGACAGTTTCTTGCCGACCTCAGACCGCAACGCCCTCTGCACACCACGCCCAGGAGCCGACGTAACCGTACGGATAACGACACCCAGCCCCGTGTCAGCCAACTCCTCGGCGCCACGGGCAACCTGCCTGCCGACACCAACCGTCTGACGCATCCCAGGGACAGCCACATACCGCTCCCAGTTTGGTGCCTCCAACGACGCCTGACCGTTGCGCCAGAACAGTTCCGTTCGAGACTTCCTCGCCCGCTGGGCGACACCCAACATCTCGTCAGCGGTTTCCTCTATAAATGAACGAGCCGCTTCTCCCGTCGGCACAGCGTCGCCCGCTGCGCCCACGGCAAACCCCTCGTCTGCGAAACCTGGACGCTTCCCCGCCAACAGGCGCGCTTCCTCCTCGAACAACTTGCGGGCATCTTCACGGCCCAAACGGACAGCCCGCTCAAACAACTTTGTTGACTGAGCGGCATCCATCCCGTACCTGGCGCCAGCCGCCTGAAACGCAGGCGCCCACTCTGCTGCACGGCGCGCCGACACAGCCCCACCAGTGATCATGTCCAAAGCCTTGTCCATGCCGACGGCACGGCCAAACATGCCCGTACCAGGCATCGAGAAGCCCAACCCGACCTCATAGCCGATGCCACGCAACGCGCTCGGACCCGCAGCCATCTTCGACCCCGTACGAGCCACACGCTGCCGCGCCGCATTGAACGCCGCCCGCTCCGCAGCCGTCTTCGCCCCGTTAGCCGCACCAGCCAGCTCGTCGGCCACCTGACGCCAACCCTGCTTCGCCAACGCACCCGAACCGAATGTCAAATAGGTGATCGGATCCAACGCCACATCACCCACAAACCCGACGATACGGTTCCCCCACTTGCCCAGATCGACATTCTCATCACGGAGAATGTCGCCAAACCCGTAATGGGAAGCGATCTGGTTGCCCCAGTCGGTGCCAGAGAAACCCTCACCCTGCAACAGGTCGATGGTTTCCTTCACGGTTGACACCGCTGCGCGGCGCCCAGTGTCGAGCAGGTTCAACCCCGCGCCAATCGGCCCCTCTAAGACGGGGGACAGGGCTTTCTGCCACCACGCCTTCTCGGGTTCACGGTTGGCTTCCAGTAGATCAAACTGCTGTTGACCCACCTGGTTGGCGACAGACGCCATCCACCCACTAGGGGCAGGCGTCGAGAATCGTCTCGGTCTTGCGGCGGTGGAAAGTGCCCGCGCCATCGTAGAACGGGGGATGGCGACCATCCGTTACCACAATCCCCAGTTCCATTGGCTGTACCAAGGGTCGTCCTCGTCGGTGTTGATAATGACGGGCGCCTCAGGAGTACCCAAGCCTCCCTGGACGGTGCCGACCCCCTCTAAAACCGCTGCCACGTCGGGATTGCTCATCGCATCCACCATCAAGTCCGACATGGCTATCACCCCCGCTGGGGTCGTGGGAAGATCCAAAGCGGCGCCCCCAACGCTTATCGTCGGATCGCCGACCTGATTCTGCTGGCTATTCAACCAAGCCGTCTCAGCATCAACAAACACGCCAGGAGCAACCTCGATCTGCTCCGACTCCCTCACCGCCTGCGCGTACAACGTCTGCATCTGATCATCCGACATCCCCATCACCATCTCGGGGGTCATACCCTCAAACGCCCAGCCCGTGGTCGGATTCGACAACCAAGCGTTAGCGCGCCCCCAGTCGTCGTCGGCTTCGCTCGACGCCGACTGGATCGCAAGATCCCTGGTCAGGCCGATCTGCGCCAACGTCTGCTCCAACTGCCTGTTCTGCCCCTGAGAGAACAGTTCCGCCTGCTGTAAAGCCTCAAGGTTCGCCATCTTCAAGCCGTAATCGAACTCGTGAACGAGTTCCTTCATAGCCAACACGTCGTCGGCAAGATCCCGACGGGCCTGCTGCTTCATCCCAGCGGCCTGCATCGTCCGATCCAACGACCACATCGACCACAAGCCGTCCATGTCGTTCATGTGCTGTTCGTTGCGGGACCGCTGCGATTCCAGAACGTCACCCGTGCGGGTAGCCGAAACCAGGAAAGCGGCACCAGCCTCACCCAACTCGCCAGCCGCAGCCTCAATAAGGCCGTCGCGCAGGTCAGCCGTCTCCGCCTGACGCTCGACCGTACCCTCCCTTATAGTCGTGAGGCGGTCACCAAACTTGTCTTGCATGTCGAGCAACGTGGCGTCCAACGCTTCGTCGGAAACCTCCAGGCGGTCACTTTGGGTGGCTTCCCAAGCGTCGGCGGTTTCCATCCTCCGACGCGCCTCTCCCTGCCCCAGCTCGTACATTTCTTCGATACGGCCCGTCTGAGGAGTCGTATACATCCCCTCCAATATGCTGAGATAGGAGTCGTATGGTGCCGATGTCCCCGTCGGGTCGAAGGTCGGCTGGTTGTAAATCGGTGCGGTCCACGGGTCGCCTACTGCGGCCAACGCCGCCTGCTCCGCTTCATACGCTGCATCTCGTGCCCGTGCGGCATCACGTTGCTCAGGGGTGGGGTTGAAGATCCCTGGACCCCAAATCGACGGCCCTTGGGCAGGCCCGCGCACCACGGCGCTGGGGGCGCTGTCCCCAGGGGGGTCGCGCCACCAGTCAGTCAGCGGCCCGTCTAGGGGGTTGTACGTCGAAGGGTCGAAGACCACATCGGAGACACGGTTCCCAAGATCGACAAGGGCTTGAGTGGCGCCCGCAACAATTCCCTCTCCTCTGCTGTCTTCGGGGACGAACCAATTCCCCACATCTTCAATGCGGCGTTCCAGCCAACTGTCGTCGTCCCTGTAACCCATTAGCGGCCCACCCCAGAACCCCACGTCGGAATCGCACGATTCATAATCCCCGAACGCATATAACCTTCCTCAGTCCCCATGCCCTGCGTCAACGTGCCGCCCAAATAGTCGTTGACCAAACCCTGCGTCAAACCGCCCTCGAACCCGCCATACAAGTTCATACGTTCACGCTCCAACCGTGCCCGCTCCTCATTATCCATGTATTGGCGCACATCCGTCTCAAACCGCTGGTCACTCGCAGCCAACCCCTTAGCGCGGCCCAACAGACCAGAATCAATCATCCCGCGACTGTTGAAAATCCCAGGGATCCCCCGATTGGCCTCATCCCACTTGCGTTGCTGCGCCTGATTCCAAAAGTCTCGACCCTCCCCGACCCTTCCGTAGTCGGAAGTGTTCTGAGCCAGATCCAACCCGAACTGAAGGTACTCTCCTTCATTCGGGTTATACGTCCCCAAACCTGCGCCAGGGCCGCTGCCGTAATCCCCGTAATAGCCGCCCATCGTCGTCGGGGCGTTTAGCCCCCCGCTCAAAGACGTGCCCTGCCACGGGGCAATCGTGTTACTCGGGTCATACGTCGAAAAACGCTCAGTGTCATACTCGGGGTTATAAATGTTCTGACCAGGACCGAACTCCTTGTCAACAGCGTCCTGCATCGCCTGCCACGCGTCAGCATCGGCGGGGTCGGGCATCTGACCGCCACTGGTCGGATCAGTCCACATCCCAATCGGATCGGTGATCGGCGCATCGTTGTTTGCAGGATCCCACGCAGGCGCAGGCGCCGCTGCTGCGGCGTTCTGCGCCAACAAGTTCTGAGCACCCTCCGTACCCAACCAGTCGTGTACCTGCTGATCGGTGTAACCCTGATTGCGGGTCACCTCCTGAGCACCCTGCGACCCTTGTACCAGCATGTTCGCTGACGGGCCAGGGGTGGGCGCAGGCTGCGGGGATTGACCAGTGAGCTGGGCAATCGACGGGCCGACAGCGCGCGGAGCCGCAGCGACGGGAGCCGCCTGTTGGATGGCCTGCGCCGCAGGATGCGTAGCGGCCCCCGACGTAGCAGCCCTCATCAACTCCTCCTGCGAAAACGACGGCACCGATGGGCGACTAATCTGGGTCGGGCGGCCACTACCAGGGGGGCCACCAGGAGTTACGGGAGCCAACTGGTTTACGTTCGGGCCAACATTTCTGGGCTGCGACGGGGCAGGGCGGCTGATCTGGGACGGGGAACCCGTACCAGGAGGCCCACCTGGAGTCACGGTGCCAGGAGGCCCATAATTCGGGAACTGTGTGACTGGCGCAGGAGCTGGCGCTGGCGCTGTCGCCCCCGTCCCAGGCGGACCCCCAGGCGTAACCGTGCCAGGAGGCCCAGCGTTCAGGAAACCCCAGTCGATATTAGGTATAGCGGGCGTAGCCGACGCAGCCACAGCGGCCAGAGCGGGACGGCTAATCTGAGACGGCTGTCCACTACCAGGGGGGCCACCAGGCGTTGTCGTCCCAGGAGGACCACTAAACCTGTTGGTCGAGGAATAAGTTGCGTTCCTGACCGTGTTCGCTGGCGTATTAGGACCAGTGACTACGTTTCCGTAGCGCCCCATCAGAGTCTCCTAGTAATACTGAGGTGTCCCAGTCATCATCCCTCGCGGTCGGCGCGGCAGGGGCGCTGGAGGCTGGAGAGGCGGCCCGAAACTCCCAGGATGTCGAGGCTGCGGAGGAGGCGGGGCAAACTGTCCACGCGGCCTCTGCTCAAACGCACCAGGCGTATACGGGCCACGATCAAAGTCAGGATTCCCTGGCCCAGCCGCCATCAACCCCTCCAACATCTGCTGACGGGGACTATACATCTGGCCTGGATGCGGGCCGCCCTGAAACGGCGGCTGGGGAGTAAACCCCATACTGCCAGGATGCTGAGGCTGCGGACCCATGCCGCTACCAGGGCCACGCTGACCCTGCTGACGCATCGCAATATCGGCATCCTCACGGCCCATCAAGAACCGCTGCGCCTCAGGAGTGTTCAACCAATCATGCACCGCCTCATCGCGGCGACGCTGCACCTCCTCCTGACCGCGCTGAATATCAGGCTGATCGGCCCTTTGGGCGCGATCAGCAGAAACCTGCCGTAACAGATTCTGTGCCCCCTCGCTGGACAACCACTCCAACACGGCGCGCGCCTGATCGTTTTGACCCATGCGTGCCTGATCGGATCCCATCAAAGCCATCTGTTTGCTCCTAACCAAATACCTGACCCGCCAACAACAGCGTGCCAGTCTCGACGTTTACGTTTACGGTCACCGTTCCCGTGGTGCCACCGCCGCTAATCGCGGTCCCCGCAGTCACACCCGTGATATCGCCAGTAGTCGGTGACGCCCAGGTCAGACCACTCGCAGTCCCTGAATCGGCAGTAAGCACATAGGTGTCGGTTCCGACGGAAAGCTTCGTCGCGGTATCGGCCGCCGTCCCAACGATCAGGTCGCCCTTCGCGTCCGTGTCCACGGTCAAGGTGACGGCCCCCGAGGTGCCGCCCCCCGCCAGACCTGAACCCGCGACGACCGAACTGATGTCCCCCGTCGATACCTGATCGACCCTCTGCGAGATCCTGTTGATTCCCACGGTCAGGCTCCAAAGTAGGTCACGAAAATGGTCGAGTCGGAACTGCCGACCCGTATGAACTTCGCATCGGTCAGATCGCTCTGGTACAAGTCCAGGATCGAGTAGGGGTTCAGGTAGTGCCCCACGGAAGCCGTGGGGGTTCCCCACCGAACCCTGATGGGTTCGGCACCATTGGTGATCATCGCCGCCACGGCCCCCGTAGCGACCGAGGCCAACGCCACCGCCGCGTCGGACACGGTTAGCGACTCGTCGCCAACCGATGACCCGTAGTCTGCCGCTGTGCGCCTGATGCCCATTAGTCCCGCTTTCCGAAGATCCCTAGCCTGTTTGCGTCCATGTCCGCCCTTTGCGCTGTCAAAGCCTGGGACAGCTTGCGAAGTTCGTACTCAATAGAGACAGCGTTCTGTCCCAAAAACTTGTGCGTCGGTTTATAGACGACAGCCATCGCTAGAGGGCGGCGAGCCTTGCCGCCTCTGCAGCATCCCAAGCAGCCTGTGTCGGCGGGTCCATCGGCCACACCACTTCCGACACACGCGAATACGTCTGCGGCAGATCCCTCAACGACTGGCGGTACGTTGCCCATTCCTCAGCGGTATGACCCGCCAGGGCGGCGTCACCGATCTGTGTCCAGTCGGAGCCACGCAACTGGCCGTCACGTTGACCCCGCACATGGTTCATGTCCAGATCGGCAGCCTCAGCCCGCGCTTCGATTTCTGCTTCTTCTTCTGCTGTCAGGTCCATGTAGACCCCGTTGACAACCTTCTGTCTTGCCATAACTATGCTCCTGTTACTCCATATAGGGTGAACGTGCTGTATTGGACGAAGTTGTCTGATCCGTAGGCGTCAAGGGTTATTGACGTAATCGCCGCCGTTGAGTTCCACAACCCCGCAACCAGAGCCAGATTCCATTGGGCGTCCGTTGTGGAAGCATTTTC
>Ga0208299_1002491_pt1 | contig 12394 bp, 16 predicted proteins | sample 15_taG_FD_184089 | JGI IMG/M metagenome (GOLD analysis project Ga0208299, IMG submission 184089) | Marine viral communities from the Subarctic Pacific Ocean - 15_ETSP_OMZ_AT15312 metaG (SPAdes) (version 2) | ecosystem: Environmental > Aquatic > Marine > Oceanic | place: Pacific Ocean | collected...
AGTATTAGGATCACCTACTTGTTTGGTTAAAAAATTATAATAAGATATATATTCTCCTTGATTAAATCCTTGATCTTCAGTATCTTCTCCGGGGGATATATTAAATGTTGAAATTTGGTTGTTATTAACAGCAGATTGACCATCATTTTCTACATTATATGAAGTATAGTTAGTAGTAGAATATAATAAAGTTTGATTATTACCATAAATGAAAAATTCAATATAACTTGAACCTGTTAAAACAGTGTCAACATCAAATTGAGATATTAAATTCTCATCTTGAGACTCATAAGACTGTAATGTTAGATTTGTTGGATCTATTCTTGTTACTGTTGCCATTATATTTATAATTTTTTAGTTGAAGAATCTGCTAATTGCTTTTGAGTTTCTAATAATTCTTCTCTTAATTGGGCTATTTCTCTTTGTAATGCTTCTACTAATTCATCATTTTCATCAAAATTAATATACTGTGAGCTTGTTTTTATTAAATATTCATGAGAATTAGTTTCACCTAGTTCATTTATTTCATAAAATAATTCATTGTATAAATTAAAAAATTCTTGAACAGTAGGTTGTTCATCTATTTGTTCTTGAATGGTTTTAACTCCCAATTGAGTAAAAGGGGTGGAGATGGTTTTTTTATAATCTCTTTTATTGAAAACTTCTTTATTTAATTTTATATTTTGTGCCATTATCCATTTATTACTTTAAAATAATAATTATCATCTAATATTAAGGTAGAACCATTAATAAGAGTTTTAATTAAAACCTTATAATATCTCTCAGGTTCTAAACCATTCATGTATACATCAAAATAGTTCCCATTACTATCAGAACTCAATTGGGTATATGTTGTATCATAATCTACAACAAATTCGTTGGTATCCAAATCTTTTATAGCATAATATGAAGAAGTTGGTAAATAATTTGTTCCTACAAATTGAGAGGATGTAACCCATGTTCTAATTGGATACTTAGGAGCTACATTGAATCTAAATCTGTTTTTACTTTGAGGAGTAAATACACCTGGATTTTCTGCTAGTGATGATACTAAATTGGTTGTACTAACTATACTTGATGTTGCAGATCCTGTTAGTACCGTAGTATAATCTTGCCATTTAAATTGTAATTCAGGAGGATAAATAGTATTAGTATCAACACTATAGAATTGCATTACAGGTTGGATTTGAATATTGGAATTAAATTCAACTGAATTTTCCCATTTTGTTATAAATCCATAATTTTCTAGTGAGGCAGAGGCATGTACCCCCAAAGAACTACTATACCATAAAGAAACTACAGTTTTTGCATTTACCTTTAAATCTTTATCACTTCTAGTATCGAATGATTGAGTTACGGCATATAGAGTACCATCAGACCCACTATGATACCAAGAACCACCTCCAGCACCTACATAACTGGGGTTGTATGAACTTGTAACATAATGATCAGTTGAATCTGTTCCACTACTTGACCATGAAGTTGATCCTGAAAAGAAAGCATCATACCAACAAGCACCATCAGTGGTTAAGGGTTGATCTAAATAAGTTCCTGTTCCATTATACCAATATTGGGCTACAGGGTGGACAGATAAATCTGTTGATTCAACTACTCCTTGAGCAGTGGCTATATAGGATCTAAAATCAACATCCCATTGTTTTGTCCCTATTTTATTGTTAATAACATCTTCAATTTCAGATTGAACAAATTCTGTTAAAAACCTAGCAACTTGGGGGTTAGTATCTACTGAAAAATTTAAATTTGAAATTTGGGATATAGCATCTATCCCTGTATTCATATTAGGATAAAATGAATATAAGGTTGTGTCTTTATAAGGGAATAATTTATATACGGCCATTTTTTGTTTTTATAAGGGTACTACTCTCCCTTTTATATCAATATTTGGATATTTTATTTCAAATATACTAGGGTCTAAAGAAGGGTAAATTACTTGGTTTTGGGTTGCTGCTCCTATATCATAAGAATATTGAGAATATCCTTGGGAGATTCCTGATTTATTATTAAATGTAATATTTTTTACTGTTTGGACTCCAGTTATTTTATCTAATCTAACATATAAATCTTTAATTAAAATAGGTTGATTGATTTGCCAATTATCTCTTGAAAAATAAGATTTTAATGAATTAATACAAGATAATATAACATCATTATTATTAAAATTGGGTAATACAATAATTTCAAAATCTAAAGCAATATTAATTATAAATGCGTCCCTTACCTCAATATTATCACCTATTACTCTATATTGGGAAAGATATGTTCTTAAGTTTTTCTTTAATGTTTGGGTGGGGGTAGCAAATTGGGCTGATGAATTTTGTGATAAAACCCATAAATTTAATGTTTCAATTGTAGAAACTTGTTCATCCATTAATTTAGGTTTTTCAATATATGCTTTAGCTACTGTCCCATATTCAGAAGGCATGCTTAAAGCTCTAACCATATAATCATCTAATGTAACTGATCTTTGTTGGGATGATATAGTAGATATAGTGTTTTGTCTAATTTCTTCTGTTGTATCTCCTGCTTGGCCCCCATCTGCCGCATCTGGGTTGTTAACTGCAATTGAACTAAATATATAATTGGCAGTAGTAGCATTTAAATTTGGGTTGTTGAATTTTAAATTAGTTGTATCTAAATTAGATAAATCACCACTAGGGACATTAGCTCCAACCCCACCACCTGTTAAATACCTAACAGTTAAAGTTGTGCTAGAGGGAGAGATCCCATAGGTTCCAGTGAATAAAAAATTTGTTGGGGAATATGCTGTTGTTAATTTATCCTTTTCAAAAGGTAAACCTATACCTACGTTATTTGAGTTTGGGGTAATTACCTCATCTGTATTATTTGGGTTTCCAGCTCCAAATTGGATTTGTAGAGTAGTATCTGAAGTAAAACGAGTAGCAAATCTTCGTTGTACTTTTTTTAATTGTAGTAAGTATGGAACATCTCCAGCATCTGCTACATTATTAGGATCATTAGTATTAGTATTTTTAATATTATTATAAATCATTTCTTGAGCTAGATAATCTACTTCATACCAAGTATTACCATCAGAATCTACTATATCTAATATTCCTATAATGTTATCAGCAACTATGTCAACTGTTGGGAACTGTTCAGGAGCTCCAAATGAAAAAGTTTGTGTTGAGATTGTGGCAGAAATAGCATTTCTTGTTTTCTTTAAAAGGTAAAATTGAGGTGTTGAACCCGCAATTTGATAAACTGATACTTCTGTAGGGTCTTCTAAACTTGAAATTGAGAAATCACATTGATCTTCCATTAAAAAGTTTACAGTTGGAGATATTGATGATGCAATTGTACTATTTTCTCCAATAGTAAGAGCATAGTCATAATCAGGGACATAGACAGTACCTGAGAGTTTTGATGGAACCTGTTGAAATAATTCAATAGTTACTTGAGCTGCTCCTGTTGTTTTAGGTTTATACCCAAACATATAAGCTAACTCATATTGATTATTAGTTTGCCTTGCAAATTGGGTAAATGTTTCTTGTAATTGATTATCTAAATAGAAAGACATAACATCGCTAACGTACGATGCCTGTTCCATAAACATCATACCGGGGGATGTAGGGGAAAAATCATTATAGGAGTTTGGGAAATAAGTTTTAGAAAACTCTATTAACCTTGCCCTAATATCGGAAAAGTCTCTATTTAAATATTTTACGTCTCTATCTACTGTAGCCATTATGTAAAGTCTATTTCTAATGTATCATTTATATTGGTATTGATAACATTATATGTTAATTTAACTGTTATTATATTGAAATCTTCTTGCCTTAATATTTCTAAATTACCCACTAATACATTGGGGAAATACAATTTTAAGTCACTTGATATTCTTTCTTCTAAAAAATCTAAATTGTCTGTAGTAATTTGCTCAAATATAAAAGCTCTTAACCCCCCACCAATAGGATTTAAATATCTTTCTCCGGGGTTAGTTAAAAAATAATTTATTAAATTATTCTTAATAGCATCCTTAGTAGTGTAATTGGGTTTAAAAACAGCAGGATAACTAAAAGGAATATCTACTCCTACAGCAGCACTTTTATCAAAGTCAATGGGGTATATTTGTTGAGCATCAAAGGGCATTATTTACTTCATTAAATTCATTATTTGATCCATTCCTAATTCTCCCCCAGGTAAACTTCCGTTTGGTGAAGTAGTATCTCCTATTCCTTGAGGGTTAAATCTTTGTACATCTTTACTTGTGTAATTTAAAGCGGTTTCACCTAATACATCCATGTACTTCTGTCTTGTTTCAGCAGCTGATGTTATTTGAGGAGTGGGTGTAACGGTGTTTATGTTTTTACTTTCATTTACAACCTGTTTTGGAGATTTAACGGCTTCTAATATAATCTCTTTCAATTCATCTCGAATAGCTTCTTTTACAGCCTCCTTAATCATTTTTTTTAATTCGTTTGCTTTCATATGGGGTTTTTTATAAATACTAATATATTATGCTTTTAAATCATTTTGTTTAATATAAAATACTAATTCATCAATTAAGATTTGATCATTAGATGAAAATGAGGGTTCTCCTTGTAACATTATGATTCCTTGAGAGTTCCGAGCCACTGCCCTTCTTCGTTTTAAGGATTCATCAGTCCCTCCCCCTACTGATATTACACTCATTTTAAATCCATTTATATTTGTTACAACAGGGGATAGTTGGTGGGATTGAGTTTGAGTAGATGATAGTAAAATATTAGTAAGTTGTTCTTGAGGTAATGCTCCTTTTATAGCACACTCACTAATTGCCCAATCTAATAAAGCTAGTAAATCTAGAATACGTTGTAAAACCATAAGTAACATGACCAAAACCATTAATGTAACTTCTGATATTAGTTTGTATTTTTTTAATTTCGTTTCAATTTTTTTAAAGGTAGTTTGTGCAGGTTCTGATGGTGATCCTGGAGTTGCTGCCGAAGATTTAGAAATTTGAAGTGCTATATCAGCAACGGTTAATGTTTTATATACTAAATCCACCCCTATTTTAACTGTGTTTAGAAATTTGTATATGTTGTTTAATTGTTTAACTAGTTTGTTTTTCTTTTTTATTAACTTGTTATATTCATCTAAATTAGCAGGGCAGGTGAAATCAACATCTCCAAATTTCTTATTAATAGCCTCCGAAGCTTTTGAAATACCAAAAGCAGCTAATTGAGTCAAAACTGCTGGGAGTAAAACTGTTTTTATAGTTGTTATGATTTTATTCATAACCTGCTGTTGTGCCATTTCGAAATTAGTTTTAGATAATTTCATAGCCTTAACTTGAATATTATTCAGAGGTAAATGTTCTGAAATAGCATCCTTTAAGTCTTCTTCTTCTGGTTTTAGTTTTATCAGACCTAAATTATTTTTAACTTTTTTATTACCATCAAATGGTTTAATCCCATATTTAGTTCCATATCCCTCAGCTGATATGGTTATTTCAAATATACTACCACTAATATAGTCCCCCTCTAAAACAAAATCACCAGTTGTTTGTGAGGTTGTTTGATTATCCCTAGGGTCTTTAATAGTAGCTTCGGGGAGGGGGTTGTCTTCATGGTCTATTATTTTCCCTTCTGTTTTATACTCTATAAACATGGTTGAGGGTTCGTCAGCCGTTGATATTATCTTAAGAATGCCAAAATTAACAGTATCTGTTTTTAATTCATCTAGGTTTGCTTGCCCCAATTTTAAAGCTTCTACCTTTAAAGTTTCATAATTAGCCTCTGCAATGGGGGAAGTAACTAAAGTAGAAGATTTAATATACCCTTCAGGGAAATTAGTTAATACTATTGTTCCATAATAACCATCATCTCTAGCAGAAAAAGATATAGTACCTTTTATATCACTATTATCAGCAGCTACAGGGTATGTAGGAGTATTTTCCATTATACAGTTTTACTTACTTTTGATTTAATATTTACTAAATCTTTTTTAACATCATTTAATATATTTTTAGTAGCGTTAGCTGTTACTGAAGTAACACCATCAGGAGCAGGAACACCACCTGGCCATAATTGTTGAACTTCCATTACATCTACTAATGTTATTAGAGCATTAACCATTTGTGTTAAATTTTTATATAAAGTTTCACCTTTAACTAATGGTTCTTTAGCCCCTTGACCTCCCAGTTTTATATTACCCGCATCTACAATATAATTTTTTGAATCAAAATTTAATGAATCATTTGAAGATAAATTGACGGATTTTTGTCCACTTATTAATACATGGTCTTTTTTTGCATTAAAAACTAATCTATCAGAATTAATAACAACTTGGGGGCCTTCATAAGTGTCAGGTGTATCAGGGGCGGTCTTATATGAGTAAAATGAAAAATTTTGGGTAAAAATAGGTAATTTTTGGGTTGAGGTTAAATAAATAGAAGATAAGTCATTATTTATTTTTTCTGTTATTGGAACCCAACCTTGAGGAGATGTATCTGTTGGTTGACCATTCCTTATAATAGTAATAGGATCACCATTTTCCCCTGTTGAAGACCAATCATTTAAAGCACTTGAATCTGTTGGTTTAGCAGTACTTCCAAATCTTATACTATTTCCCCATCTACCTTGATATATAATATCTCCTGCAAATGGTAATAAGGGATGGATATTTGATCTTTCTTGGAAGGTTGCTTGTGAGGGGTTAATAACACTATTAAAATTAATATCTGTAGACCCATCTGTTACTCTTCTAACAGAACCTGCTTCTGTTTGTTTATAATCTTTTTGTTGGGATAAAGGTAAATCATCTGATGTTAAAGGGTTTGGGTAAGCATTATGGTGAGGGTGATTCCATATACTTATCATATTAATATAATAATAGGATTCTTCAGATAGGTTTTTTCCAATATTATTATTGGGTAATTTAAATATTAAAACTAATTCATTAACTAGAGGGTAAGCTGAGATTTGAGGGTAGAAGGGTTTAGCTATGGCATTTTTATCTGATATGGATTTATTTAATTCAAAAAATATAGTTCCAATTCCATTTAACCCACCGTACTTTGCAATATCAGGATAATTATCATTTAAAATAATATCAGTAACCCTACCAATTTGAATTCCTCCCTTAACTTTAGCCATTATTTGGGAAAGCTGTTCTACCCCACCAGATTTACTTCCTGGTGGAAGTTTAATATTAGCTGATAATCCTCTATTAAAACCCATTATTTTTCATCTTCTTTTTTAGGGGGTAATTGTAAACTCTTAATATCATTTAAAAGTTGTTCCTTTTCCTCTTCAGAAATACCAAATCCATTATCTTCATTACCTTCATTGGCAAATATTCTTTGAAATATAGTAGCTACCTTTATGAGTGCTTCATCATTTTTAAGACCTAATTCCATATATTCTTTAATTAAAGGTACTATTAAGGTAGCATCCCCTATATCTTGGACTAAGGGTTTTAATTCAGAAATTAAAGAGGTAATTTGATCCTCTTTTTTCTTTTGATTATCGTAAATTTCTTTTAGTAAATTTGAGTATGTTTTTTTCCCAAATACTTTTTTATCTAAATGGCTCATATTTAAGGGTATTTTGTTGGTAATAAATATGAGAAATTAATTCTTTTCAAAATTAATATACCCTGTCTCTAAATAAAATATATAATTATCTTTGAATAAATCATATAACCTATTTGCTATTTTTGTTATTTTAGGTGTTTTTACTTCTAACCCATTAGTAGCCATTATTTCTCTAATATAAATGTATAATGCTTTTTTATTAAATATTTCTATACTTTCTCTTTTTCTAAATAATTCCAATATAGCATCTGCTATTTTATCATCATTACCTTTAGGAAAAAAAACATCAAAATTTTCTTCAACATACTTAATATAATAATCTATAAAATTTGAAAGGGTATCAGTTACTCTTTCATCCTCTAAATTATAAGAATAGGTTTCATCCTTATATAAATCATCTACGGGAGCAGATTTTAATCTTTTTTTATAATTTTTATTATTATATATTATTAACCAATTTTTAACTATAGTACCAAAATATGAATAGGCCTTAGCTCCTTTAGCTGGGTTGAATAGGTGCATTTTAGTAAGTAGAAATGTAATTATTTCATGTTGTAAATGTTCTATTTGGTCTACTTCAGTATAATAAAACTTAAATGTATGAATTATGTTTTCTGTTAATTTGAAAAAAGGATAATGAATTTCATCTCTGTAGATATCACTCCTAACCTCAGGGTTAGGTTCATTATTATATCTAACTATTGCTGCTTCAGTATCCTTAGTGAAGTAGTTTTTAGATTTGGGTCTTCGTTTTTTAGCCACAATCACTTGAATCTTTTTACTTTAAAATCGTTTAATATTTTTTGAATTTCTTGTACTGAATTGAAGAAATGACCTACTTCATCATCAGATTTAAAAACCCCACTATGGTCAATTTCTTTTAATTTTTTATCTGATGCCTCTATAACTTTTGAAAGTCTATCTAAGTATTCAAGATAACCAACTAAAACATCTTCTTGTTTTTCATTTTTTCTCAGGAGGTTTAAAGTCGTAAATCCAAATATTACAACTAAAACTGATAAAACGGAAATTGTAATTATAATAATCATAAGTTATCTAACATACTTTTTAATCCCTCACTTTTAATTGAACTTAATGCTTTAGTTTTTGTAGAAGTTTTAGGGTTGTTTACTTTGAAATTGTTTTTAGGTTTATCATCTTTACCAAATTTGGGTAGCCATTCTTTTTCAAATTCTATTCTTGATGCCATTAAATCTGCTTGATGAATTATAAATATGAGGGAAGTTCGAGGTTTTAACTCAGGCATCCAATTTTTTAAATAGGGTTCATTTGCTGGATCATATAACCCATCATGTAATCTGATAGATAACCACTCATTTTGTGTTAATTTAATATCATTGTCTACTAATAATTTAATAGATCTTTCTGGAACTGACATATAAGCTAAAGCATCATTAAATTTATACATTTCACCTAGGTTCTTTTTCCTCCATTCATCTGTTGAGGGCTGGTGGGCGTAATTATCTTCATCTCCTAATTTCCCCAAATCATGATTAACAGCAGAAAATACAAGTTCTTCAGTAGTATAATTTTTTTCTGCTCCAAATCGTAACCATACTTTATTTATTTCTAAGGCCCCTTCAATTACACGATTAACATGATCAACATAACCACCTGGAAAAGCATTATGGTATGCCTTTTTATGAGAAGCGGGCATCATAATGATTTCTTCTTCATGTTTTTTATAAAATTTTATAAGTTTATCCCTTCTAGGGTCTGAGATATAGGTATTAATATAACCTAAAAATAACTTCCAATTTGATTGAATTTGTTCTGCTGTTAAATTCATATTACTCTCTTTCTATAATATCATTTATATCCTGAATTACTTGTTGAATCTCCCTTTGTGTTGAGTTTATTTCACTCTTACTTCCACCTCTATGAATGTTCATATCTAATTTTTTTAATAACCCACTTAATGTCTGGAGGCGATTTTTTACTAATTGTTTATTTCTCATAATTGTTTATAATTTGTAACCCTTGGTATCAACCTTATCACCGGGTCACCGGGTCACGTTTTTTCATTTTATCGTTTTTAGGGTTTCTAACAAACCCGTATCCCTAATATACTAATCTAGGATTCGGGAGCCAAATTATCTTTAAGAAAAAGTACAATTTTATTGAGAAAGGCGCATTTTTCATATTCTTCATAACCCTCAAAATAATTAATTGCAGATTCTAATGAAGAAGTAAAATACTTATTATCTCTTAATAATAAACTTTCCCTCCAACATTGGTCATCCAAATCACAACCTTTAATATACTCCCAAGCTCTATTATAAGCCATAAACTCTCCAGCTTTTTCAATTTCATGAAGATTAAACTCTTCGTTTGATTTTTGAAATAGTTTAACAACTTGGTTTCTAACATTAATATGATTCAGAATCATCTTCTCAAACATTCCAATTTGATAAGGAGGGGTATCTTTAAATTCATCAAAATTAAACTCACCATCAAAATCTCCTGATTTAGATTTAAATTGATCTCCCCCTTCTCCATTAAATAGATTAAATATACGATTAATGTCCATACTCATAAATATCAAAACTCTATTTTAACATATCAAATTATCTTAAGAATAAAAAAGCTCCCATTGGGAGCTTATACTATTTATTAAATTAACATTTTAAGAAACATATTCTAATGCTAAACTAAACAATTCTTCATTTACCTTAATATCTTGTTTAAAGTTTTTAATCTCTCTAGCTTTTCTTTCTTTACCACCTGCTCTATAATCAAAATCACCTTCAATTATTTTTTCTTGAACAACATTAAATATTGACCATAAATCAGATCCTTTATCTTCTTCACGAACCGGTTGCAATAATTCTAAAACATCAATTTTAATTCTTTTTAATTCATCTTTTGTGAATCTTGTATTTAAAGCTTTTTTAGCAAAATCAACAGCTTTTTCCTGATTTAATTCTGTTTCTTTCATTTTATTCATTGACTCAACAGTTAATGGTAATTGTTCAACAATTTCCTTTATTGTTTCTTGAACTTTTTCAAAATCATAACCCATATGTCTAACTCTAACTGATCCGAACTCTTTAGTACTAATTACTAATCCATTTTCACAAACCATTCTAAATAATCCAGCAGTAAATGTAAATGCATTTTTAGCATCATGACTATTTGTTAATAATATTTGTGGGAAAACCGTATCTCCATCTTCACCATTTATTACAATTTCCTCATTTCTGAAAACTAACAGGTGTTTTTGAAAACCTATAGTTCCTGATGTTCTTGCTTTAACCTCTTTTGCATCAACAACTTTCCACCCTAAAACTTCCATATCGTCTATCACCCTTTCAGTTGGAATGTGAACATAATGTTTTGACACCTCTTTTGATGGTTTTTCTGAAAAAACACTAGGTGCTAAACTTTTAACATTTTCTTTACTTAAATACTCTTTTTTTTCTAAATCTAACATAACTTTTTTATTTATTTATTTAACTTTTTATTTACGTCGTAAATATACGAACCCTCCCTGCGGGCTCCAAGTCTCCTGCGCAGGAAAGACGGGGAATGTGAATTACTTTTATTTGAAAATCAACATATATTAAATAATATCAACGATATGTGCCAATACTATGTAATAATGTTGTAAACGCGCGTAAAATGCCAATTAATGCGTATCTTTTTTGGTATTAGTGGCATTTTCATTGATAGAATTTAAACAATGGTAAGGGGATATTTGATCTAACATCCAACGTAGGGATTTACCTGCTAATGATAAAGTATCATCTCTTTGATTTTTTCCAATAACGGAAGAGATGGTTTCTTGGGGGTTGCCAAATCTATATCCTTTATCAATAATAAAAATAGCATTAAAAAATTCGGCGCCATTAACATTAGCAAAAACATCAATAGCCCTAGCAGTTCTATAAAACCAAACAATTAATATTCTTTTGTCGAATGTAAAAATATATTTCAATATCATAAAAACAGCGACAATGGGGAGTAATAGATAAAGCAAAATGACAGCAACAATTAACAATAACAATTCTATCATAAAATCAAAAGGGTTTATATTTCTCTATTTTCTTCCTCATACGTTTTATTCTATAATCTAAAGTAGTTCTTTTTAAACCTACAAGTTTTGAAACCTCTTTTTTAGATCTTCCTTTAAAAAACAACTCGGAAACAATTATATATTCTAATGGGTCGAGACATTCCATTATTTCCATAATTAATTCTCCATATCTTTTTATCTCAATAAATTTAATAGCATTTTCTTCAACAGGTATATCAAAGTTACTAGTTTTCCCCTCTTTATCTACAATAAACATTTCTTCAAAGGATTTACATTTAATAGCACTTTTTTTATTATGTTTTCTATAATGCCCTATCATGAAATTCCTCATACAATTAGTAATCCAAGTACCAAAAACAGATTTTTTAGGATTATACTTATAAAGTTTTGTAAATATCATCCCCAAAAATTCCATAGACATGTCTAATCCTTCTTGTTCTGAATAATAATTGGGATACCATTTCATCAAATTTGAAAAGAAAATACCTTTATATTTATGAAATAGAGGCTCAAAATCCTTAGAATTTCCTTCTAATATACTTTTAACCAATACTTTTTCCTCATCGTGGGATTGATATGAATATTTGTATAAAACCATATATTATAATATAATAAAATTTTACACCACCCCCAAGTTAATTTTTAAGAAGCTAACATCCTGTTTTACATCTTCTAACAGGTCTAAGCATTCTTTTTTTAGTTGTTATGTGTTGTCTCATTTTCTTTGTATTAAATCTTTTAAATATACCTTGTATATAAAATAGGTAATAATCAAAATT
>Ga0208299_1002492_pt1 | contig 12385 bp, 7 predicted proteins | sample 15_taG_FD_184089 | JGI IMG/M metagenome (GOLD analysis project Ga0208299, IMG submission 184089) | Marine viral communities from the Subarctic Pacific Ocean - 15_ETSP_OMZ_AT15312 metaG (SPAdes) (version 2) | ecosystem: Environmental > Aquatic > Marine > Oceanic | place: Pacific Ocean | collected...
CCGATCTCAAAGAGAAGGACAAGGTCTCTGAGAAGGCTGCGAAGAGAGTGCAATTTGAAGCTGATATCACAAAGCAGTTTAATTTAGCACTTGAAAACGCGCCTGAATTTAAAGATGTAGCTAATCTTGATGTTATCAAGCAATTGGCATACAATCCTCAAAATTCAAAGAAGACAGTACCCCATCTCTTAGATGAAGCGTATGGCAACGCTATCGGTGGTAAGCGCACTATCGAATCCACTACCCCTCGTGGTGGCGCCGCTCCTGAGAAGGTAGATTTCAAGAAGGCTAAGAAGGATAATAAATATCTTACTGAGGTTGTACTCACTAATCCAGAAATGAAGAAGGAATACAACAAAGGTCTTCACGAACGCATCCGACTCTAGTAATGAACAGGGTTAAGAATCTAACATTAACCCTAAAATGGCCTTAACAGACTACAAGGAAGCATTTGATAATTCTTATCAAGACATCTTCCAGAAAACATTGGTTTCTAAAGAAATCATGAATACTCGTTTCGAACCTGTACTCCGATACGGTGAATCAGTAGAACGAGTATCTTACAACATTGATAGCGTTCGCGTCCGCGACGTATCAAGAGGTTCAGCCTCAACAATCGACGCTCTAACTGACTCAACTCAGTTGCTAGAAGTGAACATTGAAAAAGAAGCAGTCTTCCACATCTCAGATGGTGAAGCTACTCAAGCTGGTCCTTTGAACCCAGGTGAAGTTATCGGTGGAAAGGTTGCACACAAAGTGTCACAAGACCTTGACGCACGATGTTTCGCTGAAGTTGCAAACGCAGCTAATACATTTGATGCAGGTGACTTAACTACAATGGCTTCAACAGGTGTTGCTATTGATGTAACAACAGCAGCAAACGTACCAAAGATGACATCTCGAATGTCTGCAAAACTGCAGTACAAAGAGAATATCCAAACTGCTACAAACATGGCTTTCGTGGTTGACTCTTACACAGCGTCAGACATCGAACAGTACTTGATGGGCAAGGATATCGACATCGCTGGTTCAGTATTCAAGAACGGATACGCTGGTGTTATCCGAAACGCACAACTATTCGTTTCAGAAAACCTACTTTCAGGTGGTACTCTTACATTCACAGATGTGAACGTAGCAGACGACACTGTTTCAATCAACGGTGTAACTTGGACTTCAAAAGCAACTTGTTCAGCAGCTGGACACGTTGATGTACACGCTACTACAGAAGAAGGTGCCGCTGGCAACTATGTAGCAGCTATCAACAACGCTAACAGCTACGCAGCAGAAGCAGGAGCAGCAGGTACTTACTTTGAAGTATCAGCAGCAGACCGAGCAATCCTAGACGACGCTAATATCACAGCAACACTCGTGGGTGCTACTGTAGTATTGACAGGTGCAGGACGACTCGTACTTGCAGAAACTGAGACTAACGCATCATGGGGAAGCGAATACATCTCTTGTTACTTCGGTAAGAAGGGTGCTATCGACCTAGTGGTACAAGACCTCTCACCAGTTGATATGCGTATCACTGATGACCGACGTGGAACTAACGTGTTCTCTTCATACCTAGCAGGTATCAAGACTTTCACAGATGGATCAAAGCAATTTTTGAACGTAAAAATCGCTCCGTAGTCCAATCGGATTTCTACTCTGCCCCTTTACGGGGGTGGGGATAGGAATTTGATATAATACATATATGACAAAAGCCGAAATAATCACAAAAGCACAACTTTATTTAGATGACACTAGTGAACTCTCCACCCAAGAGTTTTCTGATTTATTTGACAAGGTATATAGGCGTATCACCGCTGACCGACCTTGGGAGGGTACAAAGACAGAGGACAGCTCTCAAACAACATCAACATCAGTTGAATACGTTGCACTTCCTTCAGACTTTTTATTTTTAACAGCTAACTACAATTACACAGATGCCTCATATGAAGCCAGTCGTCCTGTTGTCTTCCGTGGCACTAACAGCTCTCCTTATCAAGTTATTTCTTGGTCAGATCGCCGTCGTTACCGTGACAATGAAGGATATGCCTATGTTGACTTCGCCAACAGCCGGCTCTACTTCACCAAGCAACCTACAGTAGCTGAGTCAGTAGAGTTTGATTATCATGCACAGCAAACAGCTTTGGGTGATAGTGATTCTCCTTGGTTCCCTGCAGAATACCATGACTGTCTCTATCACTTTATGGTGGCAGATGACTACATGATTCAGCAATCAGATAAAGCTAAGAGTTATGCGAACGAGAACATGGCGGCTGGTCAAAAGATTCTGGACAGCATGTACTACTGGAACGCTCAATTAATCCAAATCTAATATGGCTGTCAGTAAAAAAGAAATCAAAGCCTTCGTTTCAGGGACACACAACCTCATCGACGATGAGCTTATTCCGCGTGACGCTGCTTCAGAATCTCTAGGCTGGCTTACTAAAGACGGAAGGATTGAACTAATGTATGGACGACAGGCTCATGGCGATGAAGGTACTGCGGGAAAGATGTACGGACAGCACGTAGGCTATAAAACAGACGGTACTGCTGTTTTCTTCCGTAAGAAGGACACTATCGTTCAATATTTAGATGGAGACACTTGGACTGATATAATCACAGGACTAACCGCTAGTGACATGACCTTCACTAACTACTCTTCTCTAGCTGGTAATGCCACATACATAACCTCACCGGATGATGGTCTCTTCAAGATTATGACTGCTAACCCAGGAAGTTATGCAGACATGTATGACAGTACTAAGAACTTTAAAGGTTTCTCTTTTATTGATAAGGGTCGCATGATGATGTGGAATACCGCTGATGATACCACTGGATTATATGGCTCTCACATTGACGCTCAAGATTCAGATGTCTACACAACAGTATCAGCTGAAGCTCTAGCTGCGGTGGAGACAGGTACTCTAGCCTTTAAAGCTGGTGGCTCTACTCGTACATGTTTTGCGGTAGAGATAACAGACACCTCATCTGGTGAAGTCTTTTCTGATAACTATGACGGCACCTTAACTGGTGACTCGGGAGGAACCGGAACTATTAACTATATGACAGGTGCTTTCACTATTACTGGACAGACTGGAGCTGGAACCGCTGACTACCAGTGGGTTGATGATAATACTGACGGTGTAACTGACTTCACCAAGTCTGCTACACGCGTAGCCGGTGAAGGGTTTACTGTACGACAAGACGCTGGAGGTGACGCTATTAAGGTAGTTGTACCCTTTGATGGTTCTTACTTCTCATTTAAAGCAAACTCTGTTTATAAATTTACACTAAATGTTGATGACACTAATCCAACTAACGAGCTCTTCCTTACTAACGTGGGTGTGGAGAGCTTACGATCAGCCGTTGGTACCAGCTCCGGTATTGTATTCCTTAATACAGGTAATCCTAGTAAGCCCGTAGTGAACATATTGGAACGCAACCCAGTAGGAGATAACTTTAACACTAGAGCGCTATTCCCTCAGTTTAAGTTCGAGAACTACACCTATTCTGATGTACTAGTAGACTCATGGGATAAGTTCATTATCATGGGCTGTAAAGAGGACTCAAACGAAAACAACCGCTTACTGATGTGTGATATGCGAGAAAAGACTGTAGACGTTGCTCCATATGGCATCCGAACCTCTTGTAAAGATGATGGCTTCCTCTACGGTGGTGATCCAGTTGCAAGTACCTGTTACGAGATGTTTACAGGTTTTGACGATATGGGACTCAATGTACAGAATGTGTGGACCGGATCAGGAGACCATTACGGTAAGCCAGATGCACTTAAAAAGACTAAGAAGTTCAGAATGAGAGGAAAGATTAGTCCAGACCAGAGTATTAAAGTATCTGTTTCACGTGATAACGGTGAATGGCAACACGTAGGAACCATTCTTGGTTCAGGAGACTATGTAGACTACAACACCTCCTATGCTATTGGAACTATCTACATCGGACAGGATACTATTGGTGGAGGAGACAGTATCTCAGCTTATACATTTTTAATGGAGCTGAAGGTACGCCTTTCCAAGTTTAGGAAACGACAGATACGATTTGAAGCAGAAGGGATGGGGTACTGTGCGATGCAGTCAGTTACAGATTGGGACATTTGGGAGTATGAAAATAGGGTACCTAAAGGATACAGGACAAAACAGAATGTTAGTCTCGACGGAGCAACAACCGACGAAGCTAGCCCTACCTATTAACATGTTATAATTAACCAGATATGGCAACCCCTAAAATAATCGCAGACTTTGAAACTCAATTAAGTACCGCTCTAGCCGTCGGAGGTACTTCTTTTACTTTAGCTTCGGCTACAGATGATGATGGCGTAGCATTACCAGCAGGACTTTATTACTTTACCGTAGACAACGGTTCCTCTCAGAAGGAGTATCTAGCAGGTACTCTATCAGGAACTTCAGTAACAAGTGTACTCACAGTATCACGACAGGGAGCAGAGACATCAGGAGCAGTTAGGAAGCACCGAGTAGGAGCACCTATCATAATGACAGACTTCGCTACCTATAAGAAGTACATGGATGAGATTGCTACAGCAGGAGCTTCTGACGCGGATAACTCAACTAAGGGAATAGTAGAGACAGCGACAACAGCTGAAATAGATGCTGATACAGCCAGTGGTAGCACATCCGCTGAATTAGCAGTTACTCCTGATAAATTAGTTCTTTCTAAGTACGGAACTCAATTACCTAGTTCAGATGAGAAGGATGCTTTAGCTGGAGGTGGTGACTTCGGGACCCCAGCGACAGGTAATAAGTATGTAACAGAAGATTACCAGACTGCTAATCCTAATGTGGTCATAGAAACATTTACAGCAGACGGTACATGGACCAAACCAACTGGGGCACTTTCAATAAAAGTTATTGCTGTCGGTGGAGGTGGAGCAGGAGGGGGAACTTATAATGAAACCGCAAGCGGTGGTGGTGGAGGAGGAGGTGGCGGTGGATACTCAGTTGGAGTTTTTGATACTTCTGAGCTGTCAGCAACAGAGGCTGTAGTCGTCGGCGCTGGAGCAACAGGGGGAACCTCAACAGGAGCAACAGGTGGAGTTTCTTCTTTTGGTGGAACTGTCCTCAAGGCTAATGGAGGTGGAGGTGGGGGTGGATATAATACATCTGGAACAGGAACACCAGGTGGTGGTGGATCAGGAACTATAGAAGATGGAGCTGTTGGAGGTGGGGGTTATTCATCTGGTTCAAACGCAGCATCAGGAAGACAGGCACCAGGTGGCGGTGGTGGAGCCCTTGCTTCCTACACTAGCGGCGGAGGAGTTAACCTATTGGAAACAAAAGCTGGACCCTCTGGATTTGTAGCAGGAACTAATGCAACAATGGTAGTTGCGTGTGGAACTGGAGGTGGTGCAGGTACAGACTCTACTAATAGAAATGGTGCAGCAGGTGGTGTCCCAGGAGGAGGTGGAGGAGGAGCTTGGGGAGGTGGCTCTGCAACAAGTTCAACTGGAGGAGCTGGAGGGCGTGGTCAAGTTGTAGTAATTTCATACCTATAATATGTCTAATACATCACTAACAGTAAATATCCCAGAAAAGGAACCGGTACCATTGGATACTACTCCACATGCTAATTACCTATCACCATCAGCTTATTTAACTAATGATGCTAGTACTCCAACTCCAACCCCACCACCATCCGGAGGTGTGGCTGAAGTGCCGACTGCTACTGGAGTAGCCCCCTCTTCAAGAGAGGAACAGATTGCGGGTATCCAAGCACAAGCACTAAGTATTCAAGACATTCTTAATCAACGCTCTTTACTAGAGTCAGTTGAATATGACGAGGGTGAGGAATATAACCCGTTTGATGAGGAAGCAGCTAAGAAAGAGGCACGTCGTAATCAACTTAAATTACATCAAGCAGAGATCGACGCAACCAATCAGGTGTACGACCAACTCTTATCTGAAGCACGACTAGAAGGAGAAGGACGACTAGGAAGCCAGCGAGCTATGGCAGCGCGTGGAGGTATTCTCGGTAGTGACTTTGCAGGTGCTCAGAAAGGAAAAGTACAAGGATACAACACAGATATACAAAGAGGTATCCAAGCAGAACGAACCGCAGCTATTGGTGTGATCATGGGTGATGTACGTACACGAGTACAAGAAGAAGTAACAGCCAAACGAGAAGCTAAAGAAGCTGGTGCCGCTGAGTATAGTGATTACCTTGCTGGTAAGAGTCAACGACAGAATGAATATAAACAACAACTAGCACAAACAATGTTGCTACAAGGAATGGACATCAACGACTACTCAGAAGAAGAATTAAATGAAATGCTTAAAGGCTCAGGACTTAAGGCTGTTGATGTAATGAATGAATATGCTATTCAGAAGGCGGGGGGAGGTGACGAGAAGAAATACACCCTTAAAGAGGGTGAAACATTAGTGAACTCCGCGGGTGAAACAGTGGCCTCTATTCCAGGCGAACCAGTTGTCTATAAGGAAGGTGACTTGATTGTTAATGCAGATGGAACTACTACTAAGGTAAGTAAAACGACTGCTCCTAAATCTACTGGTCCAGGCGGCACAATTTATGGTGAGAAGGATATTCCTGGTGATGTGAGAAACGACCTTATTGATGATATAAGTGCAGGACAAACAGAACAACAACTTATAGCTCTGTACCCAGATGTTAATCTTGAAACCATTCAAAGTTTTGCTGGACAGTTTGCTCCAGTAGAGGAGAGTGGTAACTTCTGGGACTTTATACCAGGAGTAGGGGAATAACATAACTATGGGAAGACGCGACAACCAACAACAAAATACTTCTCAGTTGGGACGCAGAGATAGAACAACTCAATCCCAGACTGTCACACAACCTACGCCAGCGCGTGAGGGTAATTTTCTTACAAACGCACCATCTAATCTAAAGATGCTCGCTCGCGGAGATATTAAAGCAAGAGATGTTGTTCGTAATGTCCCTGGAGTTGTTAAGAGAGGCGCTGTTAAAACTGCTGAAGTGGTCACTCCTGCCCTCACTAACTTTACAAAAACAACAGGGGGTATCCTTGGTGAAGGTGTTGCTTATGCAATTGACCCTAATGTCAGAAAACAATATAGAGCTGGAAATACAGAGATCCTCCCTCATATAACAAAAACGTCACAAAAAGACCTTTTAATAGACACTTTAGCAGCAGGTATTGAAACCGCTGTGATTCGTAGTTCCCCTAAAGCATTTACCGGTACTAAGAAAGTACGTGCTACTATAGGAGGATTAGAGGGTATAGGATTCGCCGTTGCTGAAGGTTTAGCCAAAGGGCAATCAGTAAATGAAATCCTAAAGAACGCAGGGATTTATGGAGTCACAGCTTCTGCTTTGGGGGTAGCTCTACCATGGTTAAAACCACTTCTAAAGAAAGAAATAGGACGCGCACCAAAGGCTGTTGTCACTGCCCTTAAAAAGGAAGCTGAAGAAGCAACTTCTGTGATAAGTTATATTAATAAAGAAGATGAAAAGGTTTACACAACATTAACTCGTGAAGAACTTGAGTCTCTCAGGGATGAAGTTAGAGTTATCCCAGAACCATCAGGAAACGAATCTCAGATTCATTTAGATGCAAAAACCTCCACTCTTGAATCACAAGGTAAACTTATCTCAAGGGATGAGTTTATCGCGGGACACTCACAAGCTGGTGATGTGCTAGGAGGCCCTAAAGGAAGACGTGTACCATTAGATGCAACTCAACAACCTATTCAAGCTGAACAAATCCCTATTGGGGGACCAACTAAGGGCGCTTCAAGACTAGAGGCTCGTTTAGTCGCTGAAGCAGAAGACCCTGTCAGAAAAGCGGGGGTGAGTAATTACGCTCGTTATTCAAATAAAGCAGATGCTCCTGAAGTGACGGGTTCTTCAAATCCTGAACAAATCAAAAGAGCCACTACAGTCGTTGAAAACTCATCGCCAGCAGAAATAAATGCTGTTGTCAGTGGAAACACACCAGTACCTGATGGTGTTTTAAGAACTGCTTACCTGAAAGCAGCTACTGAGAAAGCATTATTAGAAGGAAACTCAGGATTGGTCAATCGATTATCACGAGCTGTTGGACAGTTGGCGCGTAGGTTCGGACAAGAAATTCAGTTCACAAAGAACTTTGACCAGCTTGATCCTGTGACTAACATTGCAGACATTCTAGCTGTCCGGCTTAAAGCTGCTGAACGTAGGATGCCCAAAGGTGTGACGGTCAGGACTGAAACAAAGAAGGCTCTCACAGAGGCTACTGGAGCTACTAAGAAGAGTCAATTAAAGTTCGATGAAGCTGAAAAGTTAATAGATAGTATCCTTTGTTAATATGGCACGTGTTTGTTTACCAAGAGAGTTTAGAGAGAATCTAGTTACCGCCTTAAAGACGAAGGCTCTTTCTCTTCCTGATTTGTATAAAATGACGTCGGCTCAGCGTAGAGCTAATTTTGCTAAATATGTACCTGAAGAACAGGTTGGTATCGTTAATGCTAAGTTTGAACAAGCGATGCTTTCAAATCAAAAGAACTCACTTAAAAATTGGGTGATTTCAAGTACATCTGCTAAAGACCCAATTCGTAAGGATTTACTTAAAAGAGTAGGTCGTATCCAAAAGGTATTAAATACTGCTGAAGAAGGTAATTTTTTAGAAGACTTAGTGGAGCATAAACTTGGTATTAAGGTCACAAAAGAGGAGACTGAAACAATAATGACAATGAAGAGGGCTATTGATGATGCTAAGGTTAAAATTGGACCAGACACACCTCTAATTAGTGAAGACAGACTGAGGTATGGATTATCGTTAAGAACCTTTAAAAACTATGTGGGTGATTTGAAGCTTAAAACAGAGAGGCTTTCAGGTAAAGAACGATTAAAACTTGACTCAACGACATTTAGGACGAATATTGTCGATGTTATGGGAGCAGCAAAAGCTCAGAAAGCAACTCTCGATCTCAGTTACTCACTACGACAAGGTATTAAAGCACTACTGGCGGGAGACTATAAAATTTGGGGCAAAAGCTTTGCGACTTCAATGAAGGCTTTTGGAAAAGAACTTTTCCAAAAATCTCCTGGACTTTTTAAGGATCGCGATGGTGCTGTCTTAGATTCAATATATGCAGACATATATTCACGACCTAATTCTCTCAATGGAAAGTATACCGCAGCTAAAGATGGATATAATATAGGACTCTTATTTGAAGAGGCCTTTCCTTCACATTTTCCAGAAAAAATACCAATCTTCGGGCGCTTATTTAAGGCCTCTCAGACTGCTTATGAGGCGGGTGCTGTTCGGATGAGAGCTGATTATGCGGATTATTATATTGACTTGGCAGAAAAAAATGGAGTGGACATGCTTGATGAGGCTAATGCCACCGCTGTTTCTCAGATAGTAGGGTCTCAAACTGGCCGAGCTGGACTTGGGAGATTAGAGCCTCAGGCGCGACTATTAAACGTGGCTCTTTTTGCACCCCGCTTCCTCACTTCTAACTTTAATACACTCACAGCACACTGGTTTAATCCGGCTATTAAAGCAAATAGTTTTGCCGTCAAGGAAGCGAGGAAATCTACCTTAAAAATCATTGCTAGTATAAGTTCTCTTTTAACAGCTGCAAAGGCTATGAAACCAGACAGTGTAGAGAGTGACCCTCGTAGTACTAAGTTCGGAAAGATTAAAATAGGAGATGACTTATGGGTCGATATAACAGGAGGGATGTCGGGACTAGCTGTTCTGGCTGCGCGACTTTTTTCCGGAAAAACAAAGTCAGCGACTGGTAAAATAATCTCAGGACGAGTCAATGCCTTTGGTGCTCAAACCTCATGGGACACTCTTGAACAGTTTGTTGAGGGCAAATTCTCACCAGGTGCAGGGGTTGTTAGAGACTTCTTAAAGGGCTCTAACTTTCATGGACAAAAACCCAGCTTAGCAACTACAATTATTGCGTTGGGTGTTCCTATTTCAGCAGAGAATATAGCGCGTGATTTAAAAGAAGGGAACGATGATTTTCTACTTGCCTCGCTTCTTGAAGGCTTTGGTTTATCAGTTAGTAGGGATTCATTAGGTGGATATAGTAAACAGTGGGACTCTCTCAAAGATAAACATGGGGTGGCTAAACAAAATGAAGCGCTGAAGCTTTTAACTGCCAATTTACGTTCTCGTCTAGACAGGATTGAAAGGACGCCTAGATGGAAGAACGCTACTCAAGAAGAGCGTAACAAAATCATCGATAAGGTAAAGAGAGAGGAGACCGCTAAAATAATGAACCGTTACGGAATTAAATAATGTTATAATTATCACATATGAACCCTGAACAACAAGATAACCCAGAATTAGAAGTAATCGCAGAGAACGGGATTAAAAGTAATGAATCCCTAGACGATATCTCTAGTAATACTGAAGCATCAGCAGTTAAAAATGCTGAGTCTTCTGATACCTTAAAAGAAATTGAAGGTAATCAAGAGCACCAATTAGTACAATCAATGGAAAATACTCAAAAAACCATTGAAGCTATTACTCCTAGCCTACAAGCACAGGAGCGTTTGGCTAATATAACTACTGCTTTGCTTACTAATCTGGAAGGTCCAGAGGGTGAGAAAGGAGACAAGGGTGAGAAAGGAGACAAGGGTGAGCAGGGTCCAACTGGGAAAGACTCTAAAGTTGCTGGTCCAAAGGGTGATAAGGGTGAACAAGGTGATAAGGGTGAACAGGGTGATAAGGGTAAGGATGGTCAGGATGGTTCAAATGGTAAGAACGGTAAAGATGGTAAGGACGGTAAGGACGGTAAGGACGCTGACTCTAAGGTAATTGTTAAAGAAACCACTAAAGTAGTAAGAGAAAAGCTCGGAGAAGAGATGTCAGAGCGTCAAAGTAAGGATATTGACCGTATTCAGAAGCATGTATCCTCAAAAACGTACTCTACAGGTGATTTAGATGACACTCAGGACGCTACTACAGGTCAAATTATGACCAAACAAAGTGATGGTTCATGGGCTCCAGCTACCGCTTCTGGTACAGGAGACATGCTTCAAGCTACCTACGACCCTACATCAGTAGCTGGTGACGCCTTTGATATGGACGAAATGGTGGAAGGTACCGCTAAAATACTAACAGCTTCAGAACGAGCAAACATCGCAAACGCTGTATTGAAGACAGGTAATCAGACAGTAGCAGGAGTAAAGACATTCTCTAGCTCACCAGTAGTACCAGCTCCAACAACAGACCTACAAGCAGCTACCAAGAAATACGTTGATGATAATGCAGGTGGAGGAGGTGTAGACACTTCAGGTACGCCAGTAGCTAACGACTTTGCACGATTTACTGACGCTGACACTATTGAAGGACGAAGCTATGCTGAAGTGAAAGCAGACCTAGACTTAGAGATTGGAACAGACGTACAGGCGTGGGATACACACCTCGACTCTATTGCAGGATTGGTTCCAGGAGTAGAAGGACGAATGATTACCTCTAATGGACTTGGAGGGTATCAAATCAGTACAGCTTCAGGAGTGAGGAGTTATATCAACGTAGAAGATGGTGCAGATGTAACAGACGTAACTAACGTAACAGCAGCAGGTGCTTTGATGGATAGTGAGGTTGATGCTGATATTAAGACTCTTTCGTTACCAGCAAGTACAACAATCTCAACCTTTGGTGCATCAGTTATTGATGACGCTTCAGCTTCAGCAGCACGTACCACTTTAGATGTAGACCAATCTGGAACAGATAACTCTACAGATGTGACACTAGCAGGAACACCCGACTATATAACACTTGCTGGACAAGTTCTAACAAGGAATCAGATTGACTTAACCACTGATGTAACAGGAAACCTTCCAACATCTAACGTAGCTGATCTCTCTGGTACTAACACAGGGGATGAATCTACAGCGACAGATAGTGCTGAAGGAGTCGTAGAACTTGCTACAGACGCAGAGACAGCGACAGGTACAGCTACCAACAGGGCTATCACACCTGCCAACCTAGCTTCAATGGGGTATGGAACATCCAATGATGAGATTGACGGAACACCAGATACAGATCACTCAGCTAATGGTCCTCAAACAGAGACTTTCAATGCAGGTGCCACTATCGCAGCCGGTGAGGTTGTATACATGCACACTGACGGTGAATGGGCATTAGCAGATGCAGACGCTACAGCTACAGCAGAGAAGTTAATTGGTATCGCTCTTGAAGCAGGTACAGATGGAAACCCAATGCTAACAGCTCTTCCAGGTTCCTTTGTCCGAGACGATACATGGGCTTGGACAGCAGGAGATACTTTATATCTATCACTAACAGCAGGTGACTTATCTGCTACAGTGACAGCTACGGCTGAAGACGATGTGAGTAGGGTTATCGGTTACGCTGTTTCAGCAGACGTTATCTACCTACAACCACAACAAGGTGTAATCC
>Ga0208299_1002494_pt1 | contig 12382 bp, 3 predicted proteins | sample 15_taG_FD_184089 | JGI IMG/M metagenome (GOLD analysis project Ga0208299, IMG submission 184089) | Marine viral communities from the Subarctic Pacific Ocean - 15_ETSP_OMZ_AT15312 metaG (SPAdes) (version 2) | ecosystem: Environmental > Aquatic > Marine > Oceanic | place: Pacific Ocean | collected...
AAACCAAACCTAGTTATTGAGTTTGAGGCCGCAGGGCAAAAAGAGTTGTTTGAGGAAATGGCTGGGTTGCAAGAAATCCTAAACCATACCTGTCAGCGCAAGGACTGTAAGGGTAAGGAGACTAAACTCCACTACGCAGTCCGAGAGGTTGACGGCAATAAGTTCTACGAACTAAAGTGTGAGTGTGGCGCGGCCCTAGGCTTCGGTTCTCACAAGGTTGGTGGAACACTATTCCCACAGAGGAAAGACCAAGAGGGCGAATGGTTGCCTAGCAATGGTTGGACCAAGTGGAACAATGAAACTAAGAAGAGAGAGTAACACACTATCTCCAAGAGTGTTTAAGGGTGGTAGGGCTTATGTCCTACTGCCCTTTTTTAATGCAAAAAAGGAAAAAGCATGATAAATCTAAAGAAAATACAAGGGGTAGTTATGGCCCACCCCAATCCTATGAATCCAATGTTGGCAAAGTGGTTAATGGCGATAGGTGTTGGATGGAGAAAAGGTTCTTCTGATTATGGTTCTGACCTAGCTAGAAACCAAGAGGTTTATAGATTTCTAAATGAAGATGTTCCAAAGGGTAAAAATTGGCTGCTTATGATAGACCATGACATAGTTCCTGTTACGGAATCAAACCAATTGGTTGGAACTCAAACACCCTTAGCTTTTGCTGCAACAGTCACAAAGGCGGTAGGAGGGGGAGGTCATACTAAAGATGGTTCTTTTGGTGCTGCTTTCTACAAGGTCCACAAAGATGTCCTTATCGCTATGGGAGATGCTCCTTGGTTTAAGACGACTTTTAACGAAACCCTTACTCAAAGATTGAAGTGTCAGTGTAGTTACTTTGGTCAAAAAGCTAAAGAAGCAGGGTATGAAGCTAAGGTTGTTGGTCACGCAGGACACCAGCAAGGTGGACAAAACGGAATTATTCTATTGCCTAGTTCTTCTTCTAAAAAAGGATATGCTGGTGTATGGCCCCATGAAGTGCCAGGATATGACAATTAATAGAATGTCGGGCTAGATGGTGCTGGATGGGAATTATATGTAACAATATTACTTCCTCCAGTATCTACGTAGCCAACAACGTGCCCCGCGTCGTCATGGACAAGACCACAGCTATTACCTTGTCTCCAAAACTTTGTAACATCCGCATGACCAGTAAGACTACCTGCGTGAAGGTGGAATAGCTCACAGGCATCAGCATCAAGCCAATCGTCTGTAGTAATGCCTGACATATCAATACCAATTATAATTCCACAATCTCCACTATCGGCAACCTTTATGCCTCCTCCAAACTCTATGCCGTGCATTAAGTCCGTACCAGTATGAGTTAAGTCTCCTGTCACACAACCACTACTATCTGATACACTAAAGCCTGCGCTCATTAGGTAGCCCGACTCGTTAGTTCCACTTGGCTGACAGCAACCAGAGTCTCCACTAGCAGCACCATCAATTGATATAGCTAAAAAGTTTATGCCGTTTCCAATAACAAGATGGGAGGTTGTAACGCCAGATAGTCCAGATAAACTATTTGTTCCTGTATTGCAACCATCAGCATCATATAAATTAATAATAGAGTTGGCATCTCTTGCCTGAGGTTGGTTAACAATATTATAACTACAGTCTTCCGCATCGTAGTCAGCCATAATAGTATCACCAGAACAAGCTGTTACACCCACAAGATTTTCTACGTAGAAAGCAGCATCAAAAGCAAGACCGTCTGCATCATATCTCTGTAAATTATCTGTAAGGTGACATAAAGCTGAACCACCAGGACACAGGTCTTCTTGTAAGATGCCATGAACCAAAGTAAAGGCCGGTGGAGATACCCATACAGCTCTATCCCTATCATAACGTAGGTCAATTGGGGCTACAGGCCAAGTCTGAGGTTGTCTTAGATGGTCGTCAAGAAACTTAGACTCAAGGTTTGTATCAGTAAAGACTCCTACACTAGCATTAGAATATGTATCAGCATTGTTTGGGACAGGGAAGCCGTCTAGGTCATAACCCCACGCCTGCATTAGGATAGGCCCGCGAGTAGCAAACATTCTATAGTCGTCTTTGTAATCCCCACTCTCTTGGTCTTGAGTATCTATATATCCCTGAACAGGCATAATCATACTTGATGCTGGTGGCGACGTTCCAGTACCAGAACCACCAGCACGACCAACAATTTCTATGTGATGTCCACGGTTTGATGTGTTGCTTCTGTTTGTTGAAACTGAGCTACGACTAATACCGTCTGGATTAGTGAATGGATTTAAGTAATCTATATCAATAGCTAAATTGTATTCTCCTGGTACTCCACTAGCAGAACCCTGTATCTCCATTGGAGGCTGAGCCCTACGGGGATGACCAGAAGTACATCCAGCATCAGGAGTAGCATACTGAGGTAGTCCACCGTCGCCATCCATAGAGACAGGCATAATCAGTCCGTCCCAAGACATAAAGGCTTTTGTGTCATACTCAGCAAACTCCGTTACCATTTCTCTGGCTGATTCGTCTACTATATTAGACCTTCTGAAGTTTTTTCCTACTCCGCTACCCCAGTGGTTTGAAGCGCCAACCAAAACCATATGTGGAGTACCTGCCTGATTATCATTATCATTCTCATTTATATCTCCACGATGATTCTTTCTTATTGTAGAAAGACCTTGTATAGACTGGCTCCTAGCTTTTAATCTTTGTCTATTAAAAGCCCTAAGCTCTTTACCTGCATTTAATCCTGCTTGCCCTGATTGTTTTAATCTATCGGCATTATACTTGGCAAACTTACCAAATTTAGGAGTGTAAGTTCTCATAGTATACGTTGTAGTAAATCCACCAACACCAACAGTCACTGTTACACCAGTAATATTGGGGCCGTATGTACCATCCCATGAACCAATAGTAGTACTCACATACTGACCAAAGGAGCCACCTGTTACGGTAAGAGTTCTATTCTCATATAGGTTGTTTCCACCGCCATTGAAGGGACCAGCTCCAGCAAATGAATTTGCGGCACTAGCAGAAAGAAGCTCAGCCCCAATTGGAGCAGTTGGATACCCAGGAATATTTAAACTACCCTTCTCTCCAACCTGCATAGATGTAATACCTTCAGTAGACAGTAATCCACCAGCAGTATTCATATTGGCGTAACTTCCATACTCCCAAGGAACAAGCCCCTCTTCGCTCACAACATTCGCTTTACCCGCAACAGTAGAAGAACCATAGGGGCCATACTTTAGAGCATTACTTTTGACGCCTACAGCAGCAGCATCAGGCATTTTAGCTGCATACCCATAAGTTCCATAGATAGCTCGTCCCCCAACCTTTTTAGCTGCGGCTTTTACGTTTGCTTCCAAAGCTGCTTTGTTTGCTTCTGTTGACGCCTGATAGAGCTTAGCTATATTTATCTTTTGCCCATCTCCCTGGTCGTCAACAATATCAATAGCGTCAGAAATAGTCAATACAGCTCTTGGGGAGGCCAATGTATATTTATTTGTATAAACATAAGACGGCTCTATTTGAGCAGTAACCCATAAATCCTTATTGGTAGTATCCACAACAAATTCTTCAGGGTTTAAACCAGAAAAGTCTGACTTGTCTACACCCTCAAACCTTAGAAAGTTTTTAAACCTACCATCTTCGTGACGGAAATAGTCAGCAGGGACAGAAGGGTTAGCTATTCCAATTACCGTGGACAGTTCTGTCCAACCACCATCACTAGGCTCTTCACTTAGTTCAATCTTTCCACCCCAGCCCACAAAACCACCACCAGACTGACTGGTTGCAATATAACCACAGACATTAGGAATTAAAACCTGGAACTTCTTACCATAAAAATTAGTAGCATAATTATGAACAAAGTCAAAGACTTTCTGTAAAGCCCATCTTAGTTTATCTGAAGCTAAGTCACCAGCAGTTAGTTGCTCTCCACCCAACCATACTAAGTCAGCAGCTTGAGCTTCCCCAGCTTGAATACCGATAAGAGCTTTGTGCATATCTATATTTATTTTGCCTTTGCCAAAGTTAGCCTCGCCAAATTCATTATAAATATCTGTTTTGGGTTCAGCTTTTGACGTGGTCACCCATACCTCAAGCCCTCCAAGTGCAGACCTTAGCTCTTTCTCTGTGATAGTAACTGAGTTAACACCCATAGCTAAACCATAATCGGCAAGTTGGACGTTTAGATAGGAGATGTCTGCTTCGAACTGCCAGTTATTTTGAGCATCTCTAGTTGGAACTATGACATTTCCGCTTGTGTCTAAGCCAAAGTATGGGAAAATAACCTCATTGCCTATACCATTGCCGTTCTCGGCCTCGTAGATATTTTGTTTACTTCCACCAACAACAAGTTGCTGAGTTTTCTCATTACGAAGTTCTCGACCTACTTGATTCTTTATAGTTCCTGAGCCAGCACCATCAGTAATAGTGATAAACTCTTCAATAGCACCAAACAGAGGTTGATTATCACGGTCTGATGTGCGAATTTTGATAATCTTTACAATACCCTGACTATCTACGACAGTATTAGTCCAACTAGCAGCACCTATATCAACAGGCATTAGCTCAACATAGTAATCGTGACCTGAGATTCCAGTTACTTGAGAGACAAGTTCTTGCAGCGAAGAGGCTACCCCATTCATCCTAATCTGATTTGGAAGGGTTGGTAGTTCGGAGAAGTCAACGACATAGTGTGCTTCATTTGTGGCGTTTTCGTCCAATAGGCCCATACCTGAGGTAATACCAGTGACACCCGTATAGCCTGTGTTAGAGACACCCTTGAAAGCTATATAACCTGTAGAGAATACACCTCCAAGGGCACCTACAGTACTGGAGCCGCTTAGGAGAACCTCTGCTCCTGCTCGAATATTATTCCAGGGCATACCGTTAGAGTCAACATCAGACCCACCGAAACCTGCCGCTGGTGAACCAAAGATAGTGCCATCTACACCCTGAGTAAGGGGACCACAGTTAGCCGAGAGGGCTTCCATGAAGCCGTAAGCATTGACAATATTGTCTAAGCCTGTTGTAAAACCGGCATACTCATTGATAACTACTTGAGTGGCAGCCAATAGTTCGCGAGGGTCTTCTATCTTAATGACATAGGCATTGTTGTTAATCATAGACTTAACTGGTAAGCCCGTATTAAGAGAGCGTATATCTGTCTTAGACCAGTCTGAGATTAGACCACTAAACTCAAAGTCTCCAACTCGGAAGTAGACCGGAACCCCAATGATGTTGGTGTTTTCCCCAATAAAACCTGGGTCTGCACCTGTCCATGTCTGTGGGTTTAAGGAGCGGTCATAGTAGGTCTTACTACCTCCACATGGGTCTTGAATAACCTGAACTGTTAGCTCAGCCTTTTGTTCTCCCCAACCTGCTCCTACATCAAACGACACAACACTACAACCTAAGAATAGGTGTTGGTCGAATCCTCCAAAAACGCTAGTTGGAGTGCATGTATTTTTTACTGGTAGTACCATTATTCCTTAGTTTCCCTTATTAGCATACTGATGTATTGCCCGTACCAGCACATTCCTGATACGTCCAGCCTATATTCCTACTGTATCGTCCTTGTTGTGCGACCCAAGATTCATTGTCTTGATGTTTGAACACTTGGTCAGCCGCGCTCGTAAGCTCCGTTTGGAACTCACATAAAATGTCTGCTACTCCAGACTTAACTTGGTCTCTATAAGCATTCCAGAGAGTGATAGAGCATCCTGTTGGAGGGTCAACTAGAACCTCAATGGAAACGTCTCTCTTCAACTCAGTGGTTGTACTTATCTCCTGCAAGACTGGACCATTAGGTCTTCCTAAGACAGGAATGACAGCAAAGACATCCGTATGATTGGAGTCGTTCACCGTAATGATTTCACTTAGTACACTTCCGCTTAAAGAACCTGTTTCAAGCAGGAAGCAAACTCTGTTGTCATACTCATATGTATAGTTTATTGCGCCTTTGGCTTTAGCGTGGGCGATTGTATAGCTTAGGGCGTCTGTGTGTAATGACCTATTCAAAGAGAGCGGGTCTGATACGGCTTTGGCCCTAGCATATAGTCTGTTCTGTACTGTTGACCAGTATGAGGAGGCATTGGCGTACTTGTCTGTGGTAACGGTAAAGTCGCCTGGATTAGTACCATAGTCTCTCACCTCTAGTCCCTGAATACTACCTTCAACTCTAACAGTAGTGTTAGGACTAGACTTAGCTGTCGTTACAGTGACGGTAAAGTCTTCTGTAGCCCCAGCAGAAGCCAATCCTGAAACGCCAGTATTAACTAATAACCAAGTCTCTGTTGCTGCAAATGAACCATTAACCTCATTTTGATTATTGGTTCTCATATGGCTGTAGACACCCAAATCATTAACGTCTACATTTATAACACCACTAGCCCCATCACTAATACTAGTTGAATCGAACCCTAGTCTTGGAATAACCCAGTCTCTAGCTTCTTCCCACCCATCACTACTATATCCACCACTACCCGTACCAGAGCAAACAGAAATACCTTCTGCTGAAAGCTCATGTGTTAAAACTAAAGCATAGGGAGTTGTATCTTGTCCTGTGTCAATAGTTTCTGTATACTGACTGTATTCGTCAGCAAATTCTAAACTCCAAGACTCACTAGTAGACTTTACATTCTCTGTATAGTTAGTAGATTCACCAACTTCAACGGAGAACTGTAGAGTTATTGTAAACTCAGTAGTTAGGGTCCAATTATTATTACTCGTACTAAACTGAGGAGGTGTTAAAACCTTAGGATATGCCCTAACAATATCTACAGCTCCACACTGAACTAAGAATAGTTGACAATCATCTTTAAAAGCATCTCTTAGGGCATCAATCCTAGTCTTAAGATTTTCAATACCCGCATCGCCCTGAAGATTGTTTGACGCTACTATAGTACCCGTAATTGTGACAGATGTAACCTCTTGAATTGGAGAATCATCACCAGACCTAGTTATTTCCTTAGAAATCTCAATAAAAGGAACGGGCGAAAATGAATACGCTCCGTATGTCATCGTTGTTGTTGCTGCCATTATAGTGTTCCTTCTTGAGTTTCACCAGTGATTGGGTTGATGCTATTTCCAAGAGCTTCTCTTACCTGAGTAGCAATCATATCTTGAATTGGTTCCTCGATGTTAGCAAGAGCTTCTGCTCCATTGATATTCACGTTGACTTGAACTGGTGCAATCTGTACCTCTATGGTTTCTGGAATAGTTAGGTTAGCTAGCGTCTGAGCCGCCTGATTCAAAGTAGTTACCGCCTGAGTAAACCCATCTAGAGATGGAACTACTGTAGCTAGTTGAGCAGTAGCAGTAGCAAAGCCATTTAGGGCTGTTTGAGAGGAGGCGTCAAGCTTCATCTCTGATTGTGTTCCCCCAGCACTTGCAGCAGAGAAAGGAAGGTCTTCAAGGGAGCCATTTGCGAATCCGCTTACCTTCTTACCTCTATTCATTGCTTGTAGAACAGCTAGGTTTGACTGAACACCCTTTTTGTTTACCACAAACTCTCCTGGTGTTAACATCGCAGGAATACTATCTGTATTTCCAATACCTGGAACTCCACCTCCTGCATTAAAGCCTTGTCTTCTTGCTCTTTCTACGCGGGCCTTAGTTCTGTCGGCACTTGTTGCATCAAAGGGTAGCCCTAATGCTTTGTTTGCTCTTTGAGCAGCATCGTCAGCCTTGAAACCCCTAATGGCTATGTCTGCCTGAGTTGGAGAATTTCCGCTTTGCCTCTCTTTTAATACAGCGGCTTTTTTAGCAGCTAACTCTTCTTTCTTCTTTTTATTACGAGCAATAAACTGTTGCCTTCTAGTCAATCCTCCATTAAGAGCAAGTCTATCTCTTGGTACTCCTGGTCTATTAGGAGCTATATCCCCACCAGTATTAACCTCAGTAGAAACAGCAGGGCTTTTCTTTTTAGCTCCACCAAACCCAAACAGCCTTTTACCTGCCTCAAAAAGACCGCTTAAGAGCCCACCTTGATTTCCACCTTGATTTCCAAGTCTTTCAGAAGGGTTTTTAAAGAAATCATCATCAACACTTCCCCCAGCATGAAGCCTTACTCCCCCACTATTGATAGCACTCAGCAATCCACTATGCCTATTAGCAGCAGTCTTATTTACTACGAACTCACCAGGAGTAAGTCTAGCATTGACAGTATCTCTACTACCAGCACCAGGAACACTACCGCCCTTATTAAAGCCAAGAACGTCTTTAAGCAGGTCAATAGGAGGAGCAGGAGCAGGAGCAGGTAGAAAAGCAGGGTCTAAAACACCAGTAGTTCCACGGCTGATACTTCTCGCATCAAAATCTGCTGGAGACAAAGCAGAACTTCTTGCTTTTTTTAATCTTGCTTTCTCTTTTACTTTTCTGTCATATTCACTTTTCTCTGTAAATGTCTCCTCAGCCTGAGTTCTTCTTCTTCCTGTTGCTTTTTGAACATCTTCGGCTTCTTTTAGTTCTGCTTCAGCATCAATTATACCCTGTGAACTCCCTTGTCTCCCTATTGATTCCAACTCTCTCTTAGCCGCTTCACGAGGCTTTGTGATTTGCTCGAATCCTTCTTGCTGAACATCAAATCTATTTTTTCTAGCTGCGGCAAGCTCTCTCTTTTTATTGGATTGTCCCCTCGACCGTTCTATTAGTTGCTCGTTCTCCTTCTCTAGTCTACGTACTTTTTGGTCTGCCTCTGCTTGTCTTGCATTAAATTTTTCTTCTACAGAAGCGCCTTTCAGAGCACCCAATTGTATTCGAGATTCCTCTCTCGATAACTTTCCTTCTTTAGTCTCCTTCTCAATGCGACTCCTCTCATTTTCTGTTTTAAAATCTGTTGGTCCTCTTTGTGAGAACGAAGCAACTTTCTCTTTGAGTTCTGCTTCTCTTTTTGATTGAGCTAGGCTCTGTGGGGTCTGTATATCAGCAAGAGCTTGTTCTTTCTCTCTAACCTTAGCCTTAGCTATTTCATCTTCTTTTTCAGCCACTCTTAAAGAACTTCCAGCTTCTTCTAGACTCTTCTTAGAGGCAAGAGTACCATCTTCTTTTATTTTACCTGCATCAAGAGCTTTCTGTCTTTCTGCTGCATCTAACGCAACAGCAGCACTAAAAGCTGTAACTCCTTTCGCAAAAGCGGTAGTAGTAGCAGTCCAAGCCTTAGGAAGTTCATTCTTCATAAAGTCAACCTGAGCCTGTTGAGCCAATTGCTGCGTAGCAAAGACGGCCTGCATATCCGCAATAAGGTCTTTTTCACCTGAAGTTTCACCCTTTTGAGTTGTAACAAGTTCCTCAAAAGTTTCGTTACCTCCATTTACACCAGTACCAGTATCTAGATTTGTAGCACGACCCCCAAGAGAATTATTAATAGCCCTATCAATTACAGCCTGTGTTTCTTTTGCTTTCTCTGGAGTTTCTGTCTTCTGAGCCTGCCTTAGTCTCTTAACACCCTTACCTAATGCTTGACCTGAAAGATTTCCACCGCTACGAAGAATACCAGCTAGGTTAACCTCTCTATTTATTTCTACTAGTTGCTCTGGAGAAGCAGTTGCTATCTCCTCAGCTAGGCTCTTAGCAGAAGCTCTACGGCTTTCAATCTCAGCAAGTTTTGACTGAATACCAGTAAGTCTTCCTGTTGCCTTAGTCATTAAAGATAAGGCGTCATTGTTTGCACTTAAAGCCTGTGCATTCATTCTCTCTTCTTCAGCTAGTGCATCAAGAGAAGCAATGGTGTCTGGGCCACTAGCATCACCACCAATTATAGCTTGTCTACGAGTATCAATACTTGACTTCTCTTTGTTTAATTCTGTAATCCTAGCTGTAATACCAGCTACTCCACCAAGAGGATTAGCCCCACCCCTTGCTTGAAGTCTAGCTATTTGGTCTTCTTCTGGTTTTGCTTGTTGGTCAATAGACAGAGTATTTCCAGCGGCCTTATCTAATGCGCTTGCGTTCTTAGCTATGTTTATTAAAACTTTGTCTTGAGCATCATTAACCTTCTTCTGTAGACCAATATAAGTATTTAAAGATGTTTCATATTGAGAGTTTAAAGTAGACAAAGCATTAACAAAAACCTGTCCTTGTTCAGCTATTTTCTTCGCCAAAGGAGCTAATACACCTGTTAGGTCACCATCATTTAAGAAGGTTTGTATTCTGTGTGTGTCAAAAGTTCCTCCTTGAGACTGCCTAGAGGCAAGAGATTCTTCAAGATTTGTCCTAACTATGCTTTGTATTTGTTTAGGCAGTGAAGAAAGACCTCCACTAGCATCTAAATTTGTAAGAATTTGAGAAGCATTTTGATTTGTTTTACCAGACACAGCATCTAAAAGAGCATCGCTTATGACGCTTTCTATCTTACGACTTCCGACAATACCTGCCTCTAGGTCTTTCTCTAGTTGTGTACCAACAATACCTGTTGTTCTAGCAAAATCCTCAAAGTTTTGAGCTATCTCCTCAACACTCTTAGCTAAAGGAGCCTCAAAGGGATTTACTGCATTTAATGTTGTTACACTAGCACCAGGACCGTTATTAATGGCGCCTGAGGCTGATTTAATAGCTGCGTTCTGGGTTTTTAAGGCAGACTCAAAAACAACGAAAGCTTGCGCCGCAACATTGACTCTTGAGCCTATATTGTCAAATTCTTTACCCGCTTTGTCAGCAGCACCCCTAGCTGCCGCCATCTTAATTGCTGCAAGCTCAGCGTCTTTTGCTACTTTAACTAGACCTCTATCTAATCCTTCAAAATGAGGAGAACTAAAGAAACTTTCTATTTGTTCTGTAGCCTCTTCAAAAGCTAGTGTCCCATCAGCCATTTTCTTAGCTAAAATTTGCGTATTATTACCAATAGCAGGGGCTGAGCTTTCTAAGAACGACTTAGTATCTTTTCTATTTACCTTTTGGGCCTGTCTCTCTAATTGCCCTGAGTCTCCACTACCCCCTGCAAGATAATTACCAAGATTGCCAGCTAAAGAATTTATTACTTCAAGAGAACTATCTCTTCCTGCTTGCTGAAGAGTATCTCCAGCACCAAAAAGACCACCAATAGTACCGACTAAGGTTTTTTCACCTCTCGCAGCATCTCTTGCTTTTCCACTAGCCCCTAAGACTCTTTCTATGTCTCTTTCAGCTTTCTCTGAATTATTAGTAAGTTCAAATTCCTTAAAGGTTATAGCTAGTTGTTTGGTTGCTTTATTTAAGTCAACCATAGCATTAGCCTTAGCAGCATCGTTCCAAGCTTTTATTCCAGCAGAAGCACCACCTAGTATTCCACCAATAACTGCTCCAGTAGGACCAAATACAGAACCTGCTAATGCACCACTTGCAACTCCAGATACTGCTCCAACAGCAGCAGAGCCTGCCTGATTTTGTTTTTCTCCTGGTCTCTGAAATTGTGCAGCCAGAGCAGGAGCAGCAAAGGCTAAACCTGTCGCGGCAGTGGTAAGCTTACCCCCTAATTTACTACCACCAGGACCAAACCCTAGCTTTCTACCTATACGAGAGCGTCGAGATGTTCTTCCAAAACCAAGCCTACCATCACCCTTTTTTCTTCTGACGGGTGGCTCAACAGGAGGTCCACCAAAGCGACCCTGACTACGAGCAGCATCAAGTGTTGCTTGAGTATCGGCACTTCTTCTTACTTGAGCTTGACGCTCAGCATTAGTAGGAGGATTAAGGTTTGGTGCAGGTCTACCCCCTCGATTTCTTTGAGCCCTTGCAAGAGATGCTGGGGAACTTGGAGCTATTGGTTGATGACCACCAGCTTGACTTATCGCACTATCTGGACGACTAGCTCTAATTCTATTTTGAGCCGCTGTCGCTGCATTGGCTGCACTATCACCCTTGAGTAACTTACCTCTAGCTACACGAAGACCCTCTACCATTTCGGCAGTTGAAGCACCAGCGCCCTTAAGCCTCTGTGCTAACTTTGCTAATTCATCTCTAACTCTACTTGAAGATTTCGTTGCTTCCTTTTCTTGTTTTAACCTAGCTTTTAAGGCGTCATTTGATTGTTTCTGTTTTGCATCTACTTGTTTGGTGATTGGCTTAGCAGGACCAACTCCTGTTCCAGCAGGGGCTCCTCCACCAGCTTGCGTATACCCAGGAGCAAATAGGTCTGGGTCATTAGCTTTTCTGTTTGCTGAATTAGCCACCCGAGCTGCTTTAGCTTCTGCTTGTCTTTTTATCTCCTCAGGTGTTAGAACTGGACCTGCATCTGCAAATCTTACGCGATTTCCAACAAAACCACCCTTATTAAAACCTTGGATTTTACCATCATTGATTTTGCGTAGTTTACCTTCACCGATTCTATCTACAGCATCCTTATTGAATACGAACTCACCTGGGGTCAGTAGGGCTGGAATGGTATCCTTCGGGGAAATACCTCTTGCTGAACCACCTCTATTAA